>Ga0207433_10000978_pt1 | contig 63834 bp, 76 predicted proteins | sample YelNatPaOPGAMG01_FD_187559 | JGI IMG/M metagenome (GOLD analysis project Ga0207433, IMG submission 187559) | Hot spring thermophilic microbial communities from Obsidian Pool, Yellowstone National Park, USA - OP-RAMG-01 (SPAdes) (version 3) | ecosystem: Environmental > Aquatic > Thermal springs...
TCGACCCCGCCATTGCCGAGGTAGCTCAGTTGGTAGAGCAGTGGACTGAAAATCCTCGTGTCGGCAGTTCGATTCTGCCCCTCGGCACCACTTTTGTATCTGAATTAATCCGGCAAGAAAATTACTAAGATGCAAGGGAGAGAGAGCGTGAAAATTCTTCACTATCAAGATAATGAATTCACTATTTTCGACAGTGGTCCGGCAAAAGGGGTTAAGGGGAGCGTACTGATTGGAAAAAGGGATGGTGCTCCCAATTTTTGTATGCGCTTTTTCCAGGTGAGCCCTGGTGGTTTTACAGTGCGACACACACATGATTGGGAACACGAAATATTCATACATGAAGGGGAGGGAGCAGTACTCCGAAATGGAGAATTAGTTCCAGTGAAAGCGGGCACAGCTATTTTCATTCCGGGAGGCGAAGAGCATCAAATTCAAAACACTGGAAATGGACCTCTTCTCTTTGTTTGTCTGATTCCTGCCGGTCCACCAGAACTTTGAAAAAGTGTTTTTTCTCAAGAAAAATTTCTATTGACCATACGTTCTCGCACTGCTTAGAATAATGATTGAAAAAGCGGGAATAGCTCAGTAGGTAGAGCATCAGCTTCCCAAGCTGAGGGTCGCGGGTTCGAGTCCCGTTTCCCGCTCCAGAGGCGACATAGCCAAGTGGTAAGGCAAGGGTCTGCAAAACCCTCACCCCCGGTTCGAATCCGGGTGTCGCCTCCAAATTTTTTTGGTAAACTAATCTTGAAATTGCCGGGGTGGCGGAATAGGCAGACGCAGCGGACTTAAAATCCGCTGGGCGATAAGCCCGTACCGGTTCGATTCCGGTCCCCGGCACTTCAAATTTTTCTGGCTATGAGCTGAGCCCATCCATGACGGTGGGAACACGAGTGTTTGAAATCCAGGGAGTGTCCTTCAGCGTAAAAAATGATTTGTAAATCCTTGAAATAGCCTTCCAGCTCACCTGGGGCAAAAAAATAAAGGAACCTGTGGTCCCTGCTCTCAAAGAGCCTTTCCCCTATATTTTTTAGCATTCTCTCCGCCGAAAAGTAGCTGGGATCCCGGACAGTATATGCTGAAGCAAAGAGCAGCCCGTTTGGAGATAAACCAGCAATAATTTTTCGGGAGATTTCCTGTATTTTCTCGGTTGCGGAAAACATTAAGGACCAGAGACAGAGGATTACATCGTATTTATTTTCTTCAATTGGGAATTGAAAAATATCCTGTCGAAATGTTTGCACATTGAGTTTCAGAATTTGAGCTTGTTCCTTGAGAAGGCTCAACGCTTTTCGGGAAATATCGACGGCTTGCATTTCTAAACCCTTGGAGGCTAAATACAGGGCGTTTTTTCCTGATCCGCTCCCTAAGTCCAGGCCTCTCCCGGAAGAAGGGATCAAGAAATCAAACCAGGTTAAGAGCTCGTCCGGCTGAAGCTCGTTCCATTCCGCCATTTCTAATTTAGTATAGCAGATAGCTTGCAAAATAATTTTTCTATATAATTTAGATTTAACATCCGGGTTTTTACCCTAAAGAAAAGTGAGGACCATGTTTGAAAAAATTTTGGTGCCGATTGACGGCTCTGAGGAATCAAAAAAGGCTGTGTTCATAGCTAAGGAGCTTGTAGAAAAGTTTCAGGCCGAAGCTTTCTTGATTTACGTTCTGCCCCCTCTGACCTTGGTAGCCACGGCTGCTCCTGGTGAGGAAAAAATATTGGAAGTGATGCCCGAATTAATAGATTTCAGGCAAAGAGAGGCCAAGGAAATCTTGAATGAGTTTGTGGGGTTATTTCCTCCCGGAAAGGCTGAGCAGAAACTGCTTGAAGGTCATCCTGCTCGTTGCATCTTGAATTTTGCCAAAGAGGGGAACTTTGACTTGATCGTCATTGGATCCCGAGGAATGTCCGGAATCGCTGGTTTTCTTCTGGGTTCAGTATCCGATGCAGTTGTGCACCATGCTCACTGCCCTGTTTTGGTTGTAAGATGAAGGGATCTAAACCCCAGCTTACCTTGTCCGGACAAATTAAAGAACGCCTGATTAAGGAGATCATGGAAGGGGAGTTTAAGAACGCTCAGCAACTTCCTTCTGAGGGTTTTCTGGCCCAGAAATACGGGGTTTCTCGTTCCACGCTGAGAGCAGCTCTGGCTTCTCTGGAAAAGGAAGGGATAATATTCCGGCGCCAGGGCGCCGGTACGAGGATCAATCGCAGAGCTTTTTCCTTCGGTTTAAATCTAAACTATATCGAGGACCTTCACCAGGTGATCAAGGGCTGCGGGTATCTGCCTTCCATTCATTTGATCAGTTATAAAGAAATTCTGGCTCTCTCAGTCCCTGAAGCTCAGGAACGTTTGAAGGTCCCTTCCAGTGAAAAGCTGCTTAAAGTGGAGAAACTGTGGAAGGCCAATGATACCCCTGTTTTTTACTTTGTGGATTATCTTCCGGTTTCCTTGATTAAGAGGCCTTTTACTGAGGAAGATCTGGTGGGCTCCGTTTTCGATTTTATTTATGAGTTCTGCGATGAGTGTGTGGATCACTCCCTGGATGAAATAGAGGCTGTTTTACCTCCGGATGAAGTAGTCCATATTTTGAACATCGAGAAAGGTAGGCCCCTCCTTTTTTTGACTGAATCCTTTTTCAATGAATCTGGAAAGCCCCTGCTTCAGGGCTTTGGTTATTTAGTTCAAGGTTTTCTCAGGGTAAGCATCAAGCGACAAAAAATTTAGCTATTTTTAGGAAAAGCTCCTCTTGCTTGCCCCTCGCTTATTTTTTATGATGCTGGCATGCACATAAATATCTCGGATTTAAAAACACTTGGAAGCTCCATTGAAGTCCCAGTTTGGATAAAGCCAGATACATATCCAGATTTGCCCCTTCTGGGGCCAATTAAAGGAAAAATAAGGCTCTTCTTCAGAGGGGACAAATATGTAGTAAATGCGGAATTAGAAGTGCTAGTGGAACTGGAATGCCGCAGGTGTTTAAGCAAATTCTCCCAGAAACTGGAAATAAATTTTCAGGAATACTATGAGCAAGGTCTACCCCAATCTAAAGAGGGGGAGGTGGAGTTACAGGAAGAGGAACTGAATACCTTTTTCTTTACTGGAGAGACTATTGACCTTTCAGACTCTATCAGGGAAAATATCCTGGTTTCTCTGCCTTGGAATCCGCTTTGCAGTGAATCGTGCCGTGGGCTTTGTCCCACTTGTGGTGCCAATTTAAATTTTGTGGATTGTCAATGCCCCAAAGAGGAATGAATCATATACTAATTAAGAAAGGAGAACGGAATTGGGAGTCCCAAAAAAGAAGAAAACTAAAACTAAAATTTTAAGGAGGCAATCCCATCTCAAAATCGATCCTCCTCAGATGGTGGAGTGTCCTCATTGTCACGAGCTGATGGAAGCACACCGGGTCTGCCCGCATTGTGGGTATTACGATGGTGAAAAAAAGATGGAAATTGTGGTAAAGGAACACAAGAAAAAAATGAGAGGGCGGTAAATGCCCTATCGCCTGGCTATCGATGCCATGGGAGGAGACTATGCGCCTGAAGAGATCCTGAAGGGTGTGAGAAATTCTCTTCAGGAAACGGTTGAGTTTTATCTGGTTGGACCAAAAGAACTTTTGGAGAAGCGATGTCCTCAACTTGGACTCAATCAGGGAAAAGTTATTATTGTCCCTGCAGAAGAATTAGTAAAAATGGATGAATTGCCTTCCCTCTCCTTAAGGAAGGGGAATTCTTCCATTCAGGTGGGGTTAAGGCTAGTCAAAGAGGGAAAGGCTGAGGCCTTTATTTCTGCTGGGAATACTGGAGCTATAATGGCTGCGAGCATCCTTATTTTAGGCACATTCTCCGGCGTGAAAAGGCCTCCCTTGGTAGTCTCTCTACCCGGAAAAGAGAGAGTGGTCCTTTTGTTAGATTCCGGAGCCAATGTGGACTGTTCCTCCGAGCAACTTCTGCAATTTGCTCTCTTAGCCGATGCCTACTATAGTTCTTATTTTGGCTTTAATCGTCCCCGGATAGCACTGCTTTCCAATGGAGAGGAAGCATCTAAAGGAAATCGGTTAATGAAAGAAACCTATAGCCTCCTCCAAAATTCGCGCTTGAACTTTGTGGGAAACCTGGAAGCCAAGGACCTCTTGAGCGACAAAGCAGAGATCTTCTTAAGCGATGGCTTCGAGGGAAACATTGCTTTGAAAGCGATGGAGGGTATAGCTGAGGAGATCATCAATAGGCTGAAGCAGGGCATGGAGCGAAGCCTTCGCTTTAAAGCAGGGGGGTTTCTCCTCCGGCCCCTGCTGCGTTCGATGCAAAAGAGCCTGGATTACAGTGAAATTGGAGGAGCCCCCCTTTTGGGAGTTAACGGTCTGGTCCTAATCTGTCACGGGCGCTCGCGGGCTAAGGCTGTAACGAGCACCGTCAGGCAAGCTATAACTTGCCTGAGAAGCAATGTTGTGGAAAATTTAAAGCATACAATGGAAAGATCAGTTCAAGGAGGAGATGTTTAATTATGGATGAAGAGGAAATTTTCCGTAAAGTGCAGGAGACCATCGTAGATCAATTGGCTGTGGATCCTGAAGAGGTGCATATGGATGCCTATTTTCTCCAAGATCTGGGTGCTGATTCCTTTTACATGGTGGAATTTGCTGAAGCCATAGAGGACCTTTTTGGCATCCGTATTCCTGATGAAGACCTGGAGAAAATCGAGACCGTGGGCGATGCTGTGAGGTACATCAAAGATCGTCTGGAAGAATAAACCTCCCTCGCTTCTGAAGATCAAAAACAAAAAATTGCTGACTCAGGCCTTGACTCACCCCTCGGCTTTGCCTGCTGAGAACGCACATGAAGGGTGGGAAAGGCTGGAATTTTTGGGCGACGCCGTATTGGAGCTGGCCTTATCCGAGGCCCTGTATGTTCTTTATCCTGACAGCCCGGAAGGAGAACTTACTCAGAGGAGAGCTGCTTTAGTGAACCAGACATCTCTGGCCAAAAAGGCCCGAGAAATACATCTGGGCGAGAAGCTCATTTTGGGAAAAGGGGAGGAGAAGAGCGGAGGAAGGAACAAGGACTCCATTCTGGCCGACGCCATGGAAGCTCTGTTTGGAGCTTATTTTTTGGAGAAAGGTTACGAGAGGGCAAAAAGGGTCATTTTATTTTTATTTCAGGATGAGCTGCACTCTCCATATCTCCTTCAAGCTGATTACAAAAGCATTCTTCAGGAATATGCGCAGAAATATGCCTCAAGCCTTCCCATGTACCAGATTGTGGAGGAAAAAGGCCTACCCCATGCCCGGGTTTTTGTAGTGAAAGTAAGCCTCAAGGGACATCATAGTGCTTTGGGGTCTGGAACCACAAAAAAAGCAGCGGAACAGCAAGCTGCCCGGGTTTTCTTGCTGAAAAATGGCATTTTCAAAGATGAGCTTGTCCGCTAAAATTAGGCAATTTTTTCAAAAACTTTCTCAGGCAAATTCACAGCTCCGACCTCAGGATTATGAAAATTTGCGTAGCCTGATGCTGGAATCTGATTTCGGCCCCTATCTCGCTGAGGAATTTTTGGATACTTTGAGAAGCAAGAATTTAGGGATAAAAAGCGCTGAACAGGCCCTTTCTCTTCTCTCCCAGAATCTCCTCTCCCTGTTAAATCCAGGAGCAGAGTTGAGAATTTCCAGTGCTCCTCCTTCCGTATACCTGTTCGTAGGTGTAAACGGAAGCGGAAAGACTACCACCATTGCCAAAATGGCTCATTATTTGAAAAAAAAGGGGGGAAGTGTGCTTCTCGCCTGCGCCGACACCTTCAGGGCCGCAGCGAAAGAACAATTGCAAATCTGGGCTGAGCGCTTGCACCTTCCTTTTATTGGATACCCCACTGGAGGGGATCCAGCTGCAGTTGTTTTTGATGCCCTAGAGGGAGCAAAAAGCAGGAACGTTGATTTTTTGCTCATCGACACAGCCGGACGGCAGCATACGGACAAGAATCTCATGGAGGAATTAAAAAAAATAAAGAGGGTCATCTCCAAGAAAAAAGAAGGTGCTCCAGAGGAAGTTCTGCTCGTATTGGATGCAAACTCTGGTTTAAACGCCATTAATCAGGCCCGCAGCTATCATGAGGCTTTGGGACTCACGGGGATAATTGTGACCAAGTTTGATTCTCCCGCTAAAGCCGGTTTTGTGTTTTCCATTCGAAAAGAGCTTTCTCTCCCCGTGAAGTTCTTGGGAGTAGGGGAGGGATTAGAAGATTTAGTGGAGTTTAATCCCCGAACCTTCATTGAAAAGTTCCTCTCTTGACTTTTGATTTCTGTTAAGTAAAAATACTTGACATGCTTTTAAAAAGGGAAGAGTTTTCCAGGTTAATGGGCATTTATGGAGCGTTGCTCACCGAAAAGCAGCGCCAGGTGCTGCATCTTTACTTGGACCAAGATTTGAGCCTTCAAGAAATTGGGGAAAAGCTGGGTATTTCACGGCAGGGAGTTCATGATCTATTAAAAAGGTCTTTCCAGGCTTTACTTGATTTAGAGAACAAGCTTTGCTTCGAGCAGAAATTGGAGGAGATTCAAAAGCGAGTCATTTCTTTTCTTCAGGGCTTGGGGACCCTGGAAGAAAACAGCCTCAATGATTTGAGAGGCCTCTTCCATGTTTGATTTTTTAAGCGCAAAGTTCCAGGAGGTTTTCCGGAGGTTAACCAGTAAAGGAAAGCTCACCCCGGAAGAGGTGGAGCAGTACCTGAAAGAAATTCGCGTTTCCCTGTTGGGGGCAGATGTCCACATAAGCGTAGTTAAGGCTTTTTCAGAGCGGGTTAGGGAAAAAGCGGTGGGCCAGGAAGTCCTGGCCAGCTTAACCCCTGGCCAGCAGGTAATTAAAGTCGTCCGGGACGAGCTAATCGACATTTTGGGAAAAAGGCCGGAGCCGCTTATCCTTACTTCTTTCCCGACTTGCCTAATGCTTGTGGGTTTACAGGGTTCTGGCAAGACCACGACTTGTGTGAAGCTAGCCAGAATTTTCAAAAATCAGGGAAAGAGAGTGCTTTTAATCGGTTTAGATCAGAAAAGGCCAGCTGCTCAAGAACAACTCTCCTACCTGGCGCAAAAGGAAGGGATCCCAGTTTATATAGGCCAGGGAAAGGAAGCTCTGGATCTTGCCAGATCTTCCTTCCAGCACTTCAAAAGCCAGGGCTTTGACTTGGCTATTCTGGATACTGCAGGCAGGCTGCACGTGGATCAGGATTTAATGGGAGAGCTGGAAGCTGTTAAAAGGATATTTAATCCCCAAGAGACCATTTTAGTGCTCGATTCTACTTTAGGGCATGTTTCCCTTTCCGTGGGTCAGGAGTTCCAGCGTTTAGTAGGCTTTGATTCCTTGATATTGACCAAAATAGACGGGGATGCCAAGGGAGGAGCGGCACTTTCCATTCATTTCATCACCGGTAAACCCATACGCTTTGTAGGGACAGGGGAAAAAATTGATGACCTGGAGGTTTTTTACCCTGATCGCTTTGTCTCTCGGATATTGGGAATGGGCGATGTCCTCACTTTGATTGAAAAGGCGGAAAAGGCCCTGGCCCTTTCCGATCAGGAAAAGTGGGAAAGACAGTTGAGAGGGAGGCTTTCCCTTTCCGATTTTTTAGAGCAACTGGAAGGCCTGAGTCAAATGGGAAGCATTAAGGATCTAATTCCACGCATTCCTGGAATTTCTACCCAGGAAGCTGATAAGAAAATGCTCGCCCGCTTCAAAGCCATTATCCTTTCCATGACTCCGGAAGAAAGAGAAACCCCGGAGATAATCAATTCCTCAAGAAAAAAAAGAATCGCCTTAGGTAGCGGTACTTCGGTTCAAGAAGTGAACATGCTTCTTAAAAGATTTGATCAGTTTAAAAGTTTGCTAAAACAGGCAAAAAAGGGAAAGATGCCCTTTTTGAAAAATTTCCCCATTGGAGGTTAGAAATGGCAGTTAAAATTAGGCTTACAAGATTTGGTGCTCCCAGGAAGCCCACTTTTCGTTTGGTGGTTACCGATTCCCGTGCGCCAAGGGATGGAGCATACATTGAGAGTCTGGGTAGCTATAACCCACGCACGGAGCCACCCACTGTGCAGCTTAACGAAGAGAGAGTGCTTTACTGGCTTTCCTTAGGCGTGCATCCCACTGAGACAGCCAAGGAGCTCCTTAAATCACAGGGGGTCTGGCAGAAATATTTGGAGATGAAAAGGGGGAGTCGGTCTTGAAAGAGTTTTTGGAATTTACCGTAAAGAGCCTGGTCGATCATCCAGAAGAGGTGGAAATTTCGCAGCGCGAAGATGCAGAAACGATTGAAGTGACAATCAGGGTTGCCAGAGAAGATCTGGGCAAAGTAATCGGAAAGAATGGCAGAGTGATCAAGGCCATAAGGACTGCAACCAGAAACATCTACGGCAGTTCAAAAAAGCGCATTCAAATCAGCATAGCATGAAAGGAGAATCTGAATGTTTTTGAAACAAACCGTTTTGCTCAAAGTAATAGTTACTGAGGAATTCCGCAAGGAGCTCCTGGAAAAGCTCAGAGAGGCTGTTAAAGAAATAGACCTGGGCGTGGAGCAGTTGGAAACCCAGGGAAGGCGCTATCTATTAGGAATGGATCCCCAGAATATCCAGCAAATGATGGCCCTTCGCCAGGAAATCGAAGAGGAGAAAAGAAAACAGGAACTGGTTAAGGCGCAATTGAACGAAAAAATTAAGGAAGTGGAGAGCCTGCCATTGGGTTCAGAATACCTTCAAGGAACCATGGAGGGGATGGTAGAAGTAAAGGTGGGGGATGACCTTTTTCAAAAGGTTGCCCGGCAGGAGATTGTGATCAAAGACGGAATCATCATTGAGATCCGGTGAAAAACCAGAAAGAATCTGTCTGGGAAAAATAGTTGCCGCACACGGCATACGTGGCTGGCTAAAGGTTATTCCTTTTACTAAGATGGAGCGCTTTCAAGAGCTGGAGAAAATCCTTCTTCAAGATCAGGTGAGGAATATCGAAGAAGTGAAAATAAAGGGAAACCTCGTGCTCTTAAAACTGGAAGGGATTGCTACCAGAAATCAAAGTGAGGAGCTAGTCGGTGCTTCAATTTATATTCCTTTTCAGGAACGTCCTCCCTTGCCCGACGGGAGTTATTACGTGGATGACCTCAAGGGTCTTAAAGTGCTCACAGTTTCTGGCGAACTAATCGGCGAACTAATTGATGTCTGGCCACTCCCTGCCAATGACGTTTTTTTAGTCCAGAACGCTGACGGGAAAAGGATTATGATCCCGGCTCTGAAAGAGGTAGTTAAAGAGATTGATCAGGAAAAGGGAATAATTAAAGTGGAAGAATGGGGAATAGTGCTTTGAAATTTTACGTCCTCACCGTCTTCCCTGAAATATTTCAGGCTCTTAGGGAATATAGCATACTGGGCCGGGCTATAAAAAATGGCCTGATCGAACTGCAAGTTTTAAACCTTCGGGATTATGCCCAGGACAAGCACAGAAGCACGGACGATTACACTTATGGGGGTGGGCCGGGAATGGTGATGCTTCCCCTCCCCATAATCAGGGCTCTTTCTCGAGTGAAGGAGGAAGCAAAGGGAGAGGTTTATACTATACTCTTGGGTCCGCAGGGTGAGAGGCTCACTCAGAAAAAGGCCCACGCGCTCTCTTTGAAGAAGGAAATTTGCTTAATTTGTGGGCATTATGAAGGGGTAGACGCCCGAGTAAAGGATTTGTGTCAGGAGGAAATATCCTTGGGAGATTTTGTCACCACTGGCGGTGAACTGCCGGCCATGGTTCTCATTGATGTTGTTTCCCGGTTAGCGCCAGGTGTTCTGGGTAACCTTGAATCTTTGGGTGAGGAGTCCTTTGCCCGAGGTTTACTGGAATACGATCAATATACCAGACCCAGGGAACTGACGGTCCCCGAGATTCTGGTTTCAGGTAATCATGGGGCAGTAAGCACTTGGAGGTTGAAGAATTCCCTTCTGAAGACCCTTCTCTTTCGTCCCGAGCTTCTCCTGGAAAGGGACCTTGCTCCTCAGGAGCTGGACCTTCTCCAGGAAATTATGGAAACTCTGGAAAGAATACTTCTGAGAAAGAAATGATTAAACTGGCCATAGCTCTGATCCATTTTCCTATTTACGATCGGAATGGAAGAGTTTCCTGCACGAACATTACTAATTTCGACATTCACGATATAGCGCGCCTGGCGAGAACCTACGGTCTTTGCGCTTACTACATTGTTCATCCCTTTCCCAGCCAGAGAGAGGTAGCCCAAAAAATTATCCAATACTGGACTTCAGGAAAGGGAGGCCTGCTTAACCCTGATCGGAAGGAAGCCTTAACGTTAGTAAAAGTTACCAGCACCTTGGATGAGGCTAAGGAAGATTTAAGAGACCAATTTGGTCGCTGGCCCTATACTGTTTACACGGATGCTCGGCCCTTGAGGAATTATGTATCTTACTCCAGGTTGAGGCAAAAAATAAGGAGGTCTAAAAGCCCGGGAATTTTAGTCTTGGGTACTGGTTGGGGAATCGCCAGAGAAGAGGTGGAGAAAGCTGATTTCTTTTTGGAACCAATTGCACATACTTCTGATTACAACCACCTTTCTGTCCGGAGCGCTGCCAGTATCATTCTCGATCGTATTTTCCGGCTGAAATAAAAAGAGGAGCTTAAAATGACATTCAAATACTTGAAGAAGAGTGGTAAAGCTGGTAGCATTGTGACCTTGAGATGTAAAGTGAAAGGAGCAAAGAAGAATGAATCTCGCCCACTTGGGTGGTGATAAAAGGGAAGACCTTGTGGACTTCAAAATTGGCGACACGGTGCGCGTGTATGTGAAGATCGTAGAAGGGGGGAAAGAAAGAATTCAGGCCTTCGAGGGGATCGTAATTGCGCGCAAGGGACCAAGTCGTTTAGAGACTTTTACCGTGCGAAAAATCTCTCACGGAGTAGGAGTGGAGAAAGTTTTCTTTCTTAACTCTCCTGCGATAGAAAAGATAGAGGTTGTGCGTCGGGCCAAAACCGTGCGTGCCAAGCTTTACTATTTGAGGGAAAAAGTAGGAAAAGAGCGCAAGGTCAGTGGAGAAAGAAAACTCTCCTGAAGTTGAGAAGACTTTAGAACAAGCCAAACCCTTAGAAGAAGGTCAAAAGGAAAAGAAGCCAAAATCTGCAGTGTGGGAATGGATCGAAACCATTCTCATTGCCTTGATTTTGGCTTTGCTTCTTAGGACCTTTGTGGTCCAGCCCTTTCAAGTCCATCTGAGTTCCATGCATCCCACTCTGGAAGAGGGCGATTTAATTCTCGTAAACAAATTGGCCTATAAACTGGGGAAGCCCCAGAGAGGTGATGTGGTGGTTTTTATGCCACCCGGGGGACAAATGCAAAAGCCTTACATTAAGAGGGTAATTGGCCTTCCCGGAGAAACGGTGGATATAAAAGAGGGCAAGGTCTTTATTAATGGGCAGGAACTTTATGAGCCTTACGCTTTAGGGGAAACTTCCGGGGGACAATATAACCATCTGGTAGTCCCCGCAGGTACAGTTTTTGTTATGGGCGACAACCGTATGAACAGCTCTGATTCCCGTTACTTTGGGCCTGTGGCCATTTCCTCCCTCGAAGGGAAGACCTTTCTTTGCTTCTGGCCATTCAACCATTTCAAGTGGAACTTTTAATTTCACCTGATCTCTGGGAGTTTGATCGTTTCTTTTTTGAGAAGCATAAAAGCCTTTGTGGCATTGATGAAGCGGGTAGAGGCCCCTTAGCTGGGCCCTTAGTGGCTTGCGCTGTCCATTGGTTCTCTCCTCCTGAAAACCTGCCGGTTAAGGATTCAAAAGCGCTTCCCGAGAAAGAAAGAAGGAGGCTTTTCTTCAAAATTATTTCCTCCTGTTCCTTTTTTTCCTTCGGCTTAGTCTCTGTAGCCGAAATGAGGAATATGACTATGCATCAAGCCAACTTGCTGGCCATGGAAAGGGCTCTTTTAGGCCTTCCTCTGACTCCTGGATTAGTGCTCATTGATGGGAAGTTTGTCCTTTCTCGATTTAAAGCTGCCCCTCAGCTGGCTATAGTCCATGGTGATTCTGTAAGTGGAGCGATCGCTTCCGCTTCGATTTTGGCAAAGGTTTACAGGGATACTCTCATGATTGCCCTGGATCGGCTTTATCCGCAGTACGGATTTGCTCGTCATAAGGGTTATGCCACCAGAGAACATTATCAGGTTTTAAAGAAGATGGGAGTAACTCAGGAACACAGGATCAATTATCAATGTCTCAGATCTTTCTTAGAAAATGAAGGGGTTTGAGTTAGGGCGAAAAGGCGAGAAGTCAGCGGAGAGGTACCTTTCCCAGAAAGGGTTTCGCATATTGGAGAGGAACTTCAGGGAAAAGTGGGGAGAGATCGATCTTGTCTGTCAAAAGGGAGGACTTATAGTTTTTGTAGAGGTAAAGACCAGACATTCCCTCTCCCGGGGACATCCTTTGGAAAGCATTACCTCTTTTAAGAAGGAAAGGCTCCTGCGCACTGGCTATCTCTATCTGGCCCAAAACGGGATCCTGGGGAAGCCTTTCCGTTTTGATCTTGTTACCATAATCTGGGACGAGCAAGGAAAAATAAAGGAAGTCGATCACCTGGAGAATTTTCTGGAGGAGAAGTAGAATGCCTTCAAGAGTTCTGAGTTTTGCTTTGGATGGACTGAATGCCATACCGGCTCAAGTGGAAGTGGATATCGGTTCGGGTTTGCCCTCTTTCTCCATCGTCGGCCTTCCCGATACTGCTGTTCAGGAATCCAGGGAGAGGGTGAGGTCGGCAATCAAGAATTCCGGTTTTTCTTTTCCTCTTTCTCGCATTACTGTGAATCTGGCTCCAGGGGATTTAAGGAAGGAAGGTCCCCAATACGATCTGCCCATAGCGATTGGTCTCCTCGATGCTTCCGGACAAATAAAATCTTCCTTCTTTGCTCAGCTGGTCTTTATTGGAGAGCTTTCGCTTTCCGGGGAGCTCAAACCAGTTAAAGGGGTTTTGCCCATTGTAAGAAGGGCAAAAAAGTTAGGTTATCAGGAATTTGTCGTCCCCAAAGATTCCGCATTTGAAGCTGCTTTAGTGGAGGGAGTTAAAATTTATAGCCTGGAAAACCTTTCCCAGGTTGTTTCTTTTTTAAACGGTGATCTATCTTTGGAGCCAGAAAGTCCCACTTCTCCCATGGCAACTTCTGTTTTTCCGGCAAACCTGGATTTCGGTGAGATCAAGGGTCAAGAAATGGCCAAGAGGGCCTTGGAAGTCGCGGTGGCCGGAGGCCATCACATCCTGATGATTGGGAGCCCGGGAGCGGGAAAGACCATGTTGGCCAAACGAATTGTGACCATAATGCCTGAAATGACTCTGGAGGAGATGCTGGAGATAACAGAAATCTATTCCATAAGCGGGCTTTTAGGGGAAAGGAAAATAGTTTCCAGCAGGCCCTTTCGCTCTCCTCATCATAGCATTTCCTATGCTGGCTTAGTGGGAGGTGGAACCAACCCCATTCCAGGCGAAGTTTCCCTGGCTCACAACGGTGTCCTTTTCCTGGATGAATTTCCAGAATTTAGGAGGGATGCCTTGGAGGCCTTGAGGCAGCCATTAGAGGAGGGAAACGTTTCCATTACCCGGGTTCACGGGACTGTAACCTTTCCGGCCAATTTCATGCTGGTTGCGGCCATGAATCCCTGTCCCTGCGGTTTCCGCTTAGACCCAAACAAAGCCTGTCGCTGCAGCTCGGGGGAAATTCACCGTTACTGGAGCAAAATCTCCGGGCCCATTTGGGATCGCTTTGACCTTCACATTATCGTTCCCCCGCTTTCTGCGGAGGAACTGACTTCCACGGAGATGAAAGAACAATCTGCAGAGATGAGGAGGAGGGTAGAAAGAGCGCGCTCGATCCAACTTGAGAGATTTAAACCCTTGGGGATAAGGACCAACTCCCAGCTCTCTTCAAAACTTTTGAGAAGATTCTGTTTCTTGGGAACCCCAGAAAGGCAATTTATGAGGCAGGCTGTGGAAAGGCTCAACCTGACTGCCCGTTCTTATGACCGGATCCTGAAGCTTGCCCGCACGATCGCTGATTTAGAGGAGTCTGAAGTTATCAGGCTTCCTCATTTAGCAGAAGCTCTTCAATACAGAGGGACAGAGGAATGGGTTTAGATCCCGATCGCTTTCTGATAGCACTGAGTTTGCTCTCTCCCTATGTCCCACCCCGGAGCTTAAATGCCTTGATTGGCAATCTAACTTTAAATGAATTTTTTGAAAGAAAAGCCTGGAAGAACCAGCCCCTCACGGAGGAGATGTTTTCTCGCCTGGAGGAGATGGACTGGCATAAGGTGGAGAGGATAGAGAAGTGGTGCAAAGAAAATGGAGTTCAGGTTCTGGGAAAGTGGTCACCATCATATCCAGAGAAGCTCAAAAGATTAGAGGATCCTCCGGTAGCCATTTACCTTTGGGGAGAAGCTGCTTTTCCCGAGCCGTCAATTGCCGTTGTGGGGACGCGCAAACCCTCAAATTACGGAAGGGAAGTTACTTCTCGCCTATCCAGGGAGCTAGCGGAGGCTGGTTTTACCATTATCTCCGGCTTAGCAAGAGGCCTGGACAGTGTTGCTCATCAGGCCGCTTTGGAGGTGGGAGGGAAAACGATAGCGGTTTTGGGCTCGGGTTTTGAACATATCTATCCCCCTGAGAACAGAAAATTAGCTTTGAAGATTCTGGAATCAGGTGGGCTGATTTCTGAATATCCCCCGGACACTTCCCCCAAGCAATGGTATTTCCCCGCCAGAAATCGTATTATCGCGGCTCTTTCTGATGGGGTAGTCGTCACTGAGGCCGGGGAAAGCTCAGGAGCCTTGATTACCTGTGATTTCGCTCTGGACTTAGGAGTTGAGGTCTATGCTGTTCCGGGTTCCGTGCTTTCTGCTCAAAGCAAAGGTTGCCATCGCCTGATCAAAGAAGGAGCCAAGCTTGTGGAAAGCACACAAGATATCTTGGAGGATTTTGGCCTGCAGCTTTTTCCTAAAACTCCCTCCAGTTTGGATTTGTCTCCCGAAGAAAGAAAGGCCCTGGAAATCCTGTGTAATGATCCTCTTTCTTTGGATGAGTTCCTCGAAAAATTAGGACTTCAGACCAAGGTGGGCCTTTCCCTGCTTTCTATGCTGGAGGTGAAGGGTTTGGTGCGTTCTCTTCCAGGGAATTACTACATCAAATCCCAGAAATAATTTCTTTTCATTTTCTCTTGAAGAAAATTACGGAGATCAGAAAAATCAGGGCGCTGACCACGATAATTAATGGCCCTGCAGGTAAAAGCGTAACCCAGGAGAGAGCAATTCCCACTGCTGCGCTAATCATTCCTATGCTTAAGCTTAAGGCCTTATATTGCGCTAAGTTGCGGGAAAAGTTTCTAGCGGAAGCAGCAGGAATAGCCACGATAGCGGCTGTTAAAAGCCCTCCTACCACCTTTACGCCCAAAGATACAATTAATGCCACAAGCAACAGATAAACTAAATTGTATTTGCTGACATTTATCCTTTTAGACCTGGCCAGGTCCTCGGAGACGTTTATTAAGGCCATAGGCGAGTAAATCTTTTGGCAGGTCACAAAAATAATCAGGGATAAAATTACGGAGTAGATGACTTCATGGAGCTGAATTTTAGCTATGTCTCCCACCAATGCAGCTTCTGCCTGATCAATGGGCAGGAAGAAAAAAGCGATGGCTACGCCAGTGGCAAAGACCACAGCCGTTAAGGCTTCCATCGGCAGCTTCGTCTTTCTTTCCAGAAGCCAAATCAAAACTACTCCCAATATCACAAAAGGGAAAGCGCCTAAGGAAATATCAAAGCCATAAATTAAGGCTAAAGCCACGCCTGGCAAAGCCAGGTGGCCCAGGGGCCCGGCTGCCAGAGCCATCCTTTTGGAGAGCATTAAGGACCCTAAATAGCCCGCTGCTCCTCCGATGAAAATTCCGGAAACTAAGCTGAAGATGAACTGTCCCGTCATTCTGTATGCCTGTGCTGGTAAAATTTAACTTGACCCGAATAGAGGTCGGCAATTCTTTCTGGAGTTAATGCCTCCCGAGGTACTCCGCTGCAAAGCAATCTCTTATTAAGACAAATTATCCTATCAGCTAAACTGTAAACGATGGAAAGCTCGTGAGTGACGAAAAGAATGGTCAAATTTTTATCTCTTTTTAATTTTTCTAATAGACTATAGACCGTTTCCTGGCCTTCAATGTCGATGCCGGTTAAGGGCTCATCAAATAACAGAACTTGGGGATTGGAAGACAAAGCCCAGCCGATCAAAATTCTTTGAAATTGCCCCGAAGAAAGGTCTCCAATTTTCTTCTGCAGTATTCTTTCATCCAGCCCTATTGATTTCAAAATTCTTTGAGTTTCGTTAACAGGGATTTTCCCTAAGTCAAAAAACTCCCTAACGCTCAAAGGCATATCCTTGATGAAGGGCAACCTTTGGGGGACATACCCAATTTCTACTCCTTCTTTCCACTCAATTTCTCCCTGATAAGGGAAGAGGGAAAGCAGGGTTTTAAGCAAGACTGTTTTTCCTGCTCCGTTTGGCCCCAGAATTGCCAGAACTTCGCCCTCTTTCACTTCAAAGGAAATCCCTTCCAGGATTTTCTCTCCTTCGAGTTCCACGTTTAAATTTTTTACTTTTAAAATTGTGTTCTGCATGTACCTGATCTTCTTTTGGGGCTTACCCTCTTCAGCCTTGCTGATTATGAGCTTACCTTGTTCTCCTTAAGCCCCTTCCTCTTCGGGCATTTTTACTCACTTTGATTCTACACTTGATGTCAAGGGTAAAGTACAATTGCCCTATTCTCTGATGACCTGGCAGAAAGGGCTTAGAAGAGCATATATAAAGAATTGAGAAACTCGTTCTTTTTGCACTTTTACTTGATCTTGCTTGAAATTTAAATCCTTATTATACTTAAGCGATTACACACACTTCCTGATTGGAAACGCGGTGGCCTTCAGGGTCTCGTTCCAAACCGAGGGAAGTGGAGGAATAACCAAAAGGAGGAAAAAAATGTCAGTGGTAAGTATGAAAAGCCTGCTGGAGGCAGGCGTTCATTTTGGGCACCAGACGAGACGCTGGAATCCCAAAATGCAGAAGTTTATCTTTACGGAACGCAACGGGATTTACATCATTGACCTTCAGTTGACCGTTCAAAAACTCGATGAAGCTTACGCCTTCGTTAAACAGGTAGTTTCTCAAGGAAAGTCCGTCCTGTTCGTGGGCACTAAAAAGCAAGCCCAGGAAGCCGTGAAAACTGAAGCCGAGCGCTGTGGCATGTTCTACGTTAACGAAAGATGGCTGGGTGGCACCTTGACCAATTTTAAGACCATTAAGCGCCGGCTGGATCGTCTGGCCGAACTGGAGAAAATGGAAGCCGATGGCGTTATGGACAAGCTACCTAGGAAAGAGGTTTCCTCCCTGATGCGGGAAAAGACCAAGCTTACCCGTTTTCTTGGGGGTATTCGGGGGATGACCGATCTTCCGGGAGCGGTGTTCGTTACGGACACGCGAAAGGATCAAAATGCCGTTGTGGAGGCCAACAAGCTTGAAATTCCTGTGATTGCCATAGTGGACACCAATTGCGATCCAGACCAAATTGATTATCCCATTCCCGGAAATGATGATGCAATCAGGGCTATTAAGCTCATTACCAGCAAAATTGCCGATGCCGTTATTGAAGCTAGAGAAGGCGTGCAATTTCCCACAGAAGCTCCTGAGGCTGCTCCTGAAGAGACCCTGGCTTCTGTTCTGGAGTTGATTGAGGAAGAGGAGAAATACCTGGACACCATAGATTTAGAGGAAGAGAAGTTTTAATCGAGAGAAAGGAGCATATCAAAGATGGAAATCACCTCCGATATGGTTAAAGAACTCCGGGAAAAAACTGGAGCGGGCATACTTGATTGTCGCAATGCACTGAGAGAGGCCGGGGGAGATCTGAATAAGGCTACCGAACTCCTGCGGGAGAAAGGACTGGCTGCCGCTGTGAAGAAAATGGGACGGGAGGCCAAAGAGGGCGTTATCGAAGCCTACATTCATCATGATGCCAAGTTAGGGGTCATGGTAGAGCTGAATTGTGAGACGGATTTTGTCGCTCGCACTCCCGAATTTCGTACTTTAGCGCGAGAAATTTGCCTGCAGATAGCTGCTGAATCGCCTCTTTATGTTCAGCGAGAGGATATCCCTCTGGACGTTGTGGAAAAGGAAAAGGAAATTTACCGTAAGCAGGCACTTCAGGAGGGCAAACCGGAGAAGGTTATAGAAAAAATTGTGGAATCTAAACTGGAGAATTTCTTCAAGACCAGCTGTTTGATGGAGATGGTCTATGTAAGAGACCCCCAGAAAACCATTGGGGATCTTGTTAAAGAGCTTATTGCCAAGGTAGGGGAGAATGTTCGGGTCAGAAGATTTGTCCGTTTCAAGCTCGGGGAAGAAGCATAATTTAAAGTTTCATAGGGTACTCCTCAAGCTTTCTGGGGAAGCCCTGCAGGGAAAACTTGATTACGGAATTGATCCTCAATTTCTGGAAACAATTTGCAGGCAAATTGAGGAAATCCGGAATTTAGGGTGTGAGGTGGCGGTAGCGGTTGGAGGGGGGAATATCTGGCGCGGCGTGGAGATGGCGGAAAAGATCGGCATAGATCGGGCCACAGCAGATTACATGGGTATGCTGGCTACAGTCATGAATGCTTTAGCGATTCAAGCCATGCTGGAGAAAATGGGAATCCCCACCAGAGTTCAGACTGCTATTGACATGCATAAAGTTGCCGAACCCTATATTCGCCGAAAAGCTATCCGACATTTAGAAAAGGGAAGAGTGGTGATCTTCGCTGCCGGAGTGGGAAGCCCATTTTTCACATCCGACACCGCTGCAGCTCTTAGGGCCATTGAGATTGGGGCAGAAGTTTTCCTCAGAGGGACTAAAGTGGAGGGAATATATACGGCTGATCCCAAAGTAGACAAGGATGCCCAGCTATTCAGCAATCTCACTTATACTGAATACCTGGCAAAAGATTTAAAGGCCATGGATGCTACAGCTGTTGCCCTATGTCGGGAAAACAGGATCCCCATAATAGTGTTCAATATCAATGATCCTGAAAACATTAAGAAGCTGATCCTGGGAGAGAAAATAGGAACTGAGGTCAAGGAGGGATAAAGATGCTCGAGGAAATCTTAAAAGAGACCGAAGAAAAGATGAACAAGGCTCTTTCTTACCTTCAAGAGGAATTTAAAGCCATTCGAGCTGGAAAAGTTTCCCCATCGGTTTTGGATAGGGTTACCGTTAATTATTATGGTTCCCTTCTCCCGGTCAACCAGCTGGCCACAATTACTTCCCCTGAGCCCAGAATTTTGATTATTCAGCCCTGGGATTCCTCAACCCTGAAGGAAATTGAAAAGGCTATTTTAAAAGCTAACCTGGGGGTTACTCCTCAAGTGGATCGTCAGGTCATTCGCCTGGTTTTCCCTCCTTTAACAGAAGAGAGGAGAAAGGAGCTGATCAAAGCCGCTAAAAAACTTGCTGAAGATTGCAAGATTGAACTGCGCAACCAGAGGCGAGACGCAAACGAGGTTATTAAGGAACTGAAAGAGCAGGGGAAGATTTCTGAGGACGAGCGCGATCGCTATTTAGAAAAGGTGCAGAAGTTACTGGACAAATACATTGAACTTGTGGAATCAGCTCTGGAAAAGAAAGAAAGTTCTATTATGGAGGTTTAATGGCGGGTACTCTGCCTCGCTTTCCCTATTATTGTGGTGAATTATGGGAAAAATTCGAAGAACCGCTCAAACAGGCTGGTTTTAATATCGAGGTTTTCTATATCCGGCCTCAAAGGGAGGCCAACCCCGCTGGCAAACCCAGATTAGTGCTTTTACGTTTGAAAAGTCCAGCTAAACTTCAGGCGCTTTTGAGCTATGATAACTATCTCCAGGAGGAAAGAGCGCCCCGATCTCAAGAAGCCTTTTTCAGGGTTTACGGAAAGTAAAAAGCAAGGATATGAGGCACCTTGCCTTTTTTGTTTGCGAAACAAGCAAAAACGATTTATCTTTAGGAGGACTTCCTCTCCAAGCTTCTCTTGATAAAATTCAAAGGTTTTTCCAGGCTGCCCTCAGACATGATTTCGAGCAAGTTAGCTATTTTTTTGAAGAAGATCGAGAGGCCTTCCCTCCTTCTGCTTTCCAAAGCCCTCCCTTCCCTTTGAGGATAATGGAGAAGGGGATGATTCCTCCCGCCAAAGAGCTACCCCTTGTGAATTTGGGACTCAAGTTCAGCGAAAAGGAGTTCTTGCTTAACCTGCTCTTTCAGAATCCAGACTTTGCTATCTCAGAAAGCAATATTGAGAACTATATGAAGAACCTGGGATGGGTGGAGCCCGACCTGATTATTTTCACAGGAGGCCATAGAAGATTCAAGGATTACCTCACCTGGTCCATGGCTTACAGTGAACTGTTCTTTTCCCCTCTCTCCTGGGGAGAATTTTCTTTAGAGGAGCTGGAAAGGGCCATTGCTGATTTTGAAAAACGGGAAAGAAGGTTCGGAAAAGTTAATGGATAACCTCCTTTTGAGGGTTTTGTCCGCCTGCGTCCTTCTTCCCATTGTTTTTTTTGTAGGTTACTTAGGAGGGTGGGCCCTTTGGGCTCTAATTTTGCTTTTTGGAGCCATCGCTCTCTGGGAGCTTTGTCGTCTTTTCAATCTGGAAACAAGCGCTCTGATACCTGCTTACCTCTCTTTCCTCCTCTTCCTCTTCAGTTTGCGTTTTCCAAGCTATCTACCGCTGGAATTGATTTGGGCAATTTCCTTTCTCCTCGACGCCCTGTACGTTATCCTCATGGGTGGTTCAGGTCGCTCCTTAAAGGCTGCTTTTATTTTTTTCGCCCCTTCGTATTTAGGGTTTCTGCTCAGATTTATTTACCTGTTGAGGGAGGAGCCAGAGGGTTTTTATTTTCTTACCCTTTTTCTCCTGAGCACCTTCGCCAGCGACAGCGTGGCGTTCTTTGTGGGCAAATTTTGGGGAAAGCGCAAAATATTTCCTAAAATCAGCCCCGGCAAGACCCTGGAAGGAACACTGGCCAGTCCTCTTGGAGGAATTTTAGGAGCGGTGGTGACCGCCCTCATTTTTGGGCATTCACCCTGGGGAGTAATTCCTTTAGGCCTGCTCATCAGCGTTTTTGCTTTGTGGGGAGATCTGTTCGAATCTATTTTAAAAAGAGAAGCCAGACAGAAAGATTCCTCAAATTTAATTCCCGGACATGGTGGATTTTTGGACCGCTTGGATTCCCTTCTTTTTACCGCCCCTTTAGTATATTTTTATAGTATGCTTTTCTTGATTTAAGGAAGGATTTAAGAAAATTGAACATCCTTATCGGAATATTGGTTTTAACTTTGTTGGCTACTTTTCACGAACTTGGGCACTTCCTTTTTGCAAGGTTAGCCCGAGTTCCAGTGGAAGAATTTGCCTTTGGATTTGGCCCCGCCATACTATCCAAGCGCAGTGGAGGAACACTTTACAGGTTAAACCTGATTCCGGTTCTGGCCTACGTCAAGATAAAGGGAATGGAGCCCGGAGATCTATCTCCAGATGGCTTTAATGCGCAGAAATTCTGGAAACGTTTTTTGATCCTTTGCGGTGGGCCCCTGTTTAACATTTTCCTTGCTTTGCTTCTTTTCGTCCTTCTTTTTTCCTTAGCTCCTATGCCCACCACCACCATTGCAGAAGTAATGTCCTCAAGCCCTGCAGAGAGAAGTGGTTTACAACCAGGGGACAGGATTCTGGCAATTAATGGTGTAGCGGTGAATACCTGGGAGGATATCACTCTAAAAATTAGCCAGAATACCCAGGAAACCCCTATTTCTTTTAAAGTTGAAAGGAATGGGGAAGTTCTGGAAATTACTACAACTCCTACTTACTTGGAAGCTGAGAAGCGGTACATTGTAGGCATCGTCCCCTTGACCGTAAGGAGGGACCTCTTACAGGCTTTGGGCTCTGCTTTTATTTATTTCGGACAAATGCTCCTGCTCATGCTTTACTCTTTGGGCATGCTTTTTACGGGAAAGGTTTCCCTCTCTGATTTTACCGGGCCAGTGGGAATAGTTCAGATCACTGCTCAGCAAGCTCAGGCTGGAGCTCTTAACCTTTTGGGAATTGTGGGAATCCTTTCCATGGCCCTGGGGGTCTTCAATTTGATTCCCTTTCCTGCTCTGGATGGGGGGCATCTTTTATTCCTGAGTATCGAAGGAATCAGCGGCAAAAAAATAAACCCTCGTGTTTACAATACGGTGAACACCATAGGCTTCATTATACTTTTGGCCTTCCTGCTCCTGGTCACCTGGGGAGATATTCTCAGACTCTGATGGCCTCCTTTAAAGTCAAAATCGGAAAAATCGAAATTGGTGGTGGGGAAAAGATCGCCGTTCAGAGCATGCTTAAAACCGATCCCCATAATAAAGTTTCCTCTCTGAAACAATTAAAGAGGCTGGAAAGTTCAGGCTGCGAGCTAATCAGGATGGCTATTCCTGACGAGCAAGCCTTAGAAACATTCCGTTACTTAAAAAGAATGGCAGAAGCTCCTTTAATTGCAGATATTCACTTCGACCCAAATCTGGCCTTAAAAGCCATGGAGGCTGGAGCGGATAAAATCAGGATAAATCCCGGAAACATTCCTAAGTATGGACTCAAGATGATTTTAGAGGCCGCTAAAGAAAAGCTTATTCCCCTGCGGATTGGTTTTAATGCTGGTTCTTTGCCCAAAAGTTTAAGGGGTGTAAGACCTCTGTGGAAAGGCCTGCTCCTGGCTGCTGAAGAATTCCTGGACTGGGCTTCTTCTTTGAACTACTATAATTTGGTCTTCTCCCTAAAGGCTTCCTCGCTTGAGGACACAATCGAAGCTTATCGGGTTTTCTCCCAAAAGTACCAATTTCCCCTGCATTTAGGACTTACGGAAGCTGGTCCCGTTCCAGAGGGGATAGTAAAATCCACAATTGCCCTTTCCACCCTTTTGAAAGAGGGTATTGGTGATACTATCCGGGTCTCGCTTACTGCTTCTCCGGAAATGGAGGTCCAGGCTGCCTTCTCCATCTTGGAATCCTTGGGTTTAAGGAAAAGAAAACTGGAGATTATCTCTTGCCCTACTTGCGGAAGAGCTCATTCTTCCCTTCAGCCCCTGATCAGGATAGTGCGCACTTTGGAAAATAAGGTCAAAGGACCCACAACAGTTGCGGTAATGGGTTGCGAAGTAAATGGACCCGGAGAGGCTGCGCAGGCCGATATAGGCATCTCCTTGACCCGGAATGGAGCTGTGATTTTTAGAAGGGGAAAAATTACAGCAAGGGTCTCTTTGAAAGAAGTGAAAGAAGCCTTATGGAAGGAGCTGGATAGAGATTGAAATTCGCTGCTCTTATTCCGGCTTTAAACGAAGAGCAGACAGTGGGTTCTGTGGTTCAGGCCTGTTTAGCAAGCGGAATTATAGATGAAGTGATCGTCATTTCGGACGGCTCCACGGATTCCACGGCAAAAGTAGCGCGTTCTTCTGGGGCTCACAGGGTGATCGAACTTCAGAAAAACATGGGAAAGGATTTTGCTTTGAACGCAGGGGCTCAGGCTACTGACGCCGATTATCTCCTTCTCTTAGACGCTGATCTGGTTGGGCTCAAACCCGAACACGTCAGACAGCTGGTGCAGCCCGTGCGGGAAAGGGAGGCCGAGGCCACTTTGGGCATTTTTAAGAAGGGGAGCTTTCATACGGATTTAGCTCAGGCAGTTACTCCCTTTCTTTCCGGACAGAGGGTGATTCCTTATCAAATTTGGTCAGAAGCTATTTCCAATCGCATAGGAGTTGGTTTTGGCTTAGAGGTCCTTTTGGAAAAATTTCTCAAATCCAGGGGAATAAAGACCAAAAAGGTTTTCCTTCACGGAGTCAGCCACCGTACAAAGGAGGAAAAGTTAGGAATGGGAAAGGGGTTTTGTTTTCGCTTGCGCATGTATTCACAGATTTTGAGGGTTTTCTTTAATAAAGAACGCAGGGAAACGGGGAAATAGGCTTCCAATGGAAAGAGGCTGGTACATCCAGGACGTTTATAGTTTGCGCAAAATGAAAACCCCCTTAACTTCCCCCATTTTTATTGAAACCGGATGGGTTTTTAGGAATCGAATCTCCTTCCCTTCTCCAGAAGAACAGGCGAGAAGGTATTTGGAATGCAGCAACTTAGGCAATTGGACCCCGGTTATTTTTGAACTTTTCGAATTTTCCCCTGCTAACGATGTCGGTGATATCCTGATCACTACGGAATTAAAGGAATTTCGCCTACTGGATGGTTACCACCTTTGGAAAAATTGTCCTCTCGTCTTTGATTCCCAAATTCAGGCCCTGCTTCAGGCTTCATATTTTCGTAAAGCATGGATCGCTTTGCCCGGGTTGAGGGAGAAAGGGGAACTCGTTTCCGCCCTCTCTGCAATAGAAAAAATTATGGATAAGCTCAACAATCAAAGGTCCCCCTTTGATCGCTACCCCAAGATAGGGGTAAAAATTGCAAATATTGTCGCTCTTCGGCACATTGAAGATTTTTCGGAGAGCGATTTCTTTGTGCTTGATCTGGATTCCATATTTAGCCACTTTCTGGGAATTCCTCAGAACTCCCCCATGCTCAGCTATTATCTCGAGGGAAGGGAGGAGGAGGTTCATACTATTTTGGAATGGTTGGAGCCAATCCCTTTTGAGGAAAAATGGTGTGGATTTATTTCCGCTTTTCCTCCAGAAGGGTGGGGCAAATTGGGGCAACTGGATTGGGAAGCATATTTTCAAAGGATCTCCCACTGAGGTGAATAAGTCCATTCTCTTTCCCCCAGAGGAACCGGAGAACTGGGAAGACTGGGGCAAAATTATATTAAGAAATGGGGGCACGGTTTTTCTTTTGGGAAACGTGGACACGGGAAAGACCTATCTCGCTCGTTTTCTTTATCACCAGGGCCTCCAGAAGGGGCTAAAATCAGCCATCCTGGAATTGGATGTGGGGCAAAGCGAATTTGGACCTCCTATGACCTGCACTCTTTTCTCTGAGGGCAAACCCCAGAAACATTACTTTATTGGCCGCTTTTCTCCCCAGGGTGCTTTTTGGCGCTGTCTTACCGCCGCTAGTCTCTTGAAGAAGGAAGCGGAAAAGGAAAAAGCGGAGTTAATCGTTGTGGATACCACTGGTTTAGTAGAGGGAGCGGCGGGTATTTGGTTTAAGCGCACAAAAATAGAGATTTTGCGCCCTAATTTTATAATCGCTCGGGAAAGGGAGTCCGAATTGAAGCCAATTTTGAGGCATTTCTCTTACCGCAGGGACATTCAAATTTTTGTGGACCAGGTCCCTCAGAATATACGAAGGTTTTCCCCTCAGGAAAGGGCTGTTCTCAGGGAGCAAAAGCTGCGCCGTTATTTTAGTGACTCCAGAGAATTTCAAATTGATGCCAGAAATCTGGCTCTATTTCCCAGCGTCCAGTTTTTTGAAAAAGAAAAGGTTAGGGGCACAATCGTGGGACTTTTAGATGAGGAAGGTTGGCTTTTAGCTTTAGGAATTCTTCTCCAGGGAGGTCCAAAGTTAACCTTCAAAGCTCCTGTAGAGGATTCAGAAAAAATTAAAGCTGTGGAAGCCAGCATGGTGAGGATTTTTGATCCGGAAAATTTTATAATAAAGCAAAACGCGGAGGAACGGGAGAGAAATGACCTCAAATAACGACCAAGTTGATTTTAAAGAGGCCTGGGAATTCCTCAAGAATACTCTGAGCTCTCCTTGCACTAACTTAGAGGGCTTCTTGGAGAAATTCCTCATCGATGCCCTCCTTTTTGCCGGAGGTGACTTTGCTCTTTTCTTGCTCTGGGAACCGAACTCGATGTCCTACAGGCTTAAACTTGCTCCCCAGGACTTTTCCCTGCAATTTCTGACGGAATTTGATGCCAGTAATCAGGAACTGAGTTCTCTATTTCGGATTAAAAACCCCACCCTTCTGGAAAATGAGGCCGGAGAAAGGTTAAATTTGTCTTCGATTTTCCCTTCCATCCATGTCCTTCCTCAATCCGCCCTTCTTGTCCCTATTGAAAATCAAGGAAAAATTTATGGGACGCTTCTCGTGCTTTCCCAGAAGGAAAAAGCTTTTCGGGGGGAGCAACTGGATTTCTTGGCTTTAGCGGGCAAAATAGCGGGGCTTCATCTGGAAAATCAATATCAGACCCGTGAGAACAGAAACAGAATCCAGCAAATGAAAGCTCTGATCGATGTTTCTCGCCAGATTAACACCTCCTTATACCTGGACGAAGCGATAAAGGCTGTCAGGAGATCGGCAAAAGAGCTTCTCCAGCTTCCCGATGTTTTTGTGCTTCTTCTGGAAGAAAATCAAATTACTCCCTTTGAACATGAGGAAAATAAATACTCTCAAATTCCCCAGAGGCTATCGGGAATACTTAATTCCGTGCTTAAGGAGCTTAAAGTTCAACGCAAACCCACAATTTATACAGATTTGCCTGGAGACTTTCTCAAGAGCTACTCCCTTTCCGGAGTGGGACTGCTGCCCATAATTTACCAGGATGACCTTCTGGGTTTTCTAGCGGTTCCCCTCCCTGAGAGAAGGACTCTTTCACCAGAGGAGCTTCTTGTGGCTCAATCTATTGCCAACCAATGCGGCGTAGCCATAACTAACTCCCGTCTTTTCTCCGAGACCAGACAAAAAGCTGAGGAATTCTCCTCCTTGTTCGAGGTAGCCCAAACCCTGATGGGTTCCCTCCACGTGGAAGAGATCGTCTCCAAAGCCCTGGAAAGCGCCCAGAAATTAGTTAAGGCGGATGAAGGTTTTATCTTCGAATTAGTGGAAGGTTCAGAAGAAATGCATTGCATTGCAGCCAGCGGCTCTTATAAGGATCAGATAAAGAGCATGAAAATTAGAGTAGGGGAAGGCATAACGGGCTGGGTAGCTAAAGCGGGCGTTGGGGTAAACCTGGCTGAGGCAGAGCTGGATCCCCGCGTTAAACAAGTAAATGGTACTCCTGTGGAGGAAGAATCCCTGATCTCAGTGCCTTTAAAGATCAAGGACGAGGTGATAGGGGTGATGACCGTTTACCGGCTGGGACACCATCCCTTTACAGAGGGCGAGTTTCGCTTGATCACAATCTTCTCTTCCTTTGCCGCTAGCGCTATTTACAATGCCCGCTTATTCCGCAATGTCTCCGAAATGGCAATTACTGATTACCTTACTGGATTGTATAATTACCGTTACTTTTTCCGCAGGTTGGAAGAAGAGCTTTCCTATGCTCAAAGGCATGGGCAAAAACTGGTTTTGGTCTATATTGACCTCAATCAATTTAAAAAATACAACGATTCTTACGGGCACAGGGAAGGGGATAAAGTGTTAGCCAAGTTTGCTCGCTTGCTCAAAGAAAACGTCCGGGTGTCAGATGTAGTATTTCGTTATGGCGGGGAGGAATTTGTCATTATCCTGCCCTCTACTGAAGCTCAAGAGGCAGAGCAGATAATTGAGAGGCTCCACAAGAAAATCGCTGAATCCTTTCCTCCAGATTCAAAAGTGCCCATTAGCGCTTCCATTGGGTATGCTGTTTTTCCCGTTGATGCTACAGACGGAGAGACTCTACTCAGAATTGCAGACGCCAGGATGTATGCCCAGAAGGAAGTGAAAAGGGCCATTTCGGTATAGTTTGTCAGGAAAACTTTTCATTTGCGCCACGCCTATCGGGAACCTGGAAGATGCCTCTTTTAGGCTTATTTCCACCCTGCAAACCGTGGATTTAATTTTGGCTGAAGATACCAGACACACGCAGATTTTGCTTAAACATTTTCATGTGCAGAAACCCATTAAGTGCCTGGAAGCACACCGGGAAAAGGCCATGCTTTCCTGGGTTCTGGAACAATTGAAATCCGGGAAGAATTTGGCTTTATTGTCCGATGCTGGGACGCCGGGAATCTCCGATCCTGGCGGTGAGCTGATCCCCTTTCTGATCAGGGAGAATATCCAGGTGGATTATATTCCTGGACCATCCTCGGTTATCGCTGCTTTGATCCTCTCAGGTCTTCCTATGCATTCCTTCCTCTTCCACGCCTTTCCTCCCTCCAAACCAAGTGCTCGTCGTAAGTTATTTCAAAACCTTTCCCATCTCAAAACTACCTTGATCTTCTTTGAATCCCCAAAACGCCTTTTAAATTCCTTGAAAGACATGCTGGAAATTCTTGGAGATCGTCCGGCTGCCGTATGCAGGGAATTAACTAAAATCCATCAGGAGGTTCTGCGGGGAAATCTATCACAGCTCGTGGAGGTTCTGGGAGAGAGGAAAACCATAAAAGGAGAAATCACGGTTGTAGTTTCAGGGAGCGTGGGAAGTTGACAGAGGATTCCTCTGGTGTTAGTTTCTTTTTACTTTGAGGGAAACTTTATAGCCTGGAATTTTAAGGAGGCTTAAGATATGCGAATAAGTGTAAAAGGAAAAAACGTGGACCTCACAGAGGCCTTACGGCAATATGCGCTCAAAAAGGTGCAGAGAGTGGATCGATACTTCAATAACATCCAGGATGTTTTAGTTACCTTAAGCATGGAAAGGGGCAGATTTGCTGCCGAAGCCACCATGCAGGTTTCTGGAGCTATTATCAGAGCGGAAGAGAAGGATGCGGATATGTACTCCGCTATAGACCGCATGGCAGATAAGCTGGAAAGACAGGTAAAAAGACACAAAGAGAGGCTTACCAGAAAGGGAAAAGTTGCTGCCGCCGCAACTCCCTCGGAGGAGCCTGCTGTTTTTCCTGAAGAGAAGGAGTTTTCTTCCTGGGAGGAGCCCAAAATCGTGAAAACAAAACGCTTTGAGCTTAAACCCATGAGCGCTGAAGAAGCAGTAGAACAACTCGAGCTCCTGGGCCATTCCTTTTTCGTTTTTTTGAACGCCCAATCTAACCAGGTTAACGTGGTCTACAAAAGAGAGGACGGTAACTACGGGCTGATAGAACCCGAAACGAAATAGAATGATTAATTTTCTGAAAAATCTGCTCTCTTCCTCGGAAAGGGAGCTTAGTAGATACTGGCAGATCGTTGCCAGAATAAACGAGCTGGAACCCAAATTTTCTGAGATCTCCCTTCAAGAAGCGCCTGCCTATACGGAAAATTTCAAAAAGAGGCTGGCTTCTGGAGAAACTTTGGAAGACCTTCTCCCTGAAGCGTTTGCTTTGGTCCGAGCGGTCTCTCAAAAAACAATTGGCCTCAGGCATTTCGACGTTCAACTTATAGGCGGCATAGTCCTGCACGAGGGCAAAATTGCCGAGATGAAGACCGGAGAAGGAAAAACTCTGGTAGCCACTCTTTCTGCCTATTTAAATGCCCTGGAAGGAAAAGGGGTCCATATCGTCACTGTAAACGATTATCTGGCAAAAAGGGACCGTTTTTGGATGGGCCCCATCTATGAGGCTTTGGGTCTAAAAGTGGGGCTGATTTTGCACGATTCTTCCACTGCCCAGCGCAAAGAGGCTTATGCGGCAGATGTCACCTATGGCACCAACAATGAGTTCGGTTTTGACTATCTCCGAGACAACATGGCTATCGACCTGGAACAGACAGTTCAGAGAGAATTGCATTACGCTATTATCGATGAGGTGGATTCCATTTTAATTGATGAGGCCAGGACTCCCTTAATTATTTCTGGGCCAGCTGAAGAATCCACAGACCTTTATTACAGGGCTGCTCAGGCTGCCAGAAGGTTAGTGGAAGGAGAGGATTACGAAACCGACGAAAAAGCCAAGACCGTTTCTTTGACCCCCGAAGGGGCACGCAAAGTAGAGAAGTATCTGGGCATAAGCAATCTCTATGCCAGCGAGAATGTAGAATACTTAAGGCACATAAACGCCGCTTTAAAGGCCACTCGCCTTTTCCGCAAGGACGTGGACTACATCGTTAAGGACGGGGAAGTAATCATTGTGGACGAATTTACGGGAAGGCTGATGTTCGGGAGGCGATATTCTGATGGACTGCATCAAGCAATAGAGGCCAAAGAAGGCTTGCGCGTTCGTCAGGAAAACCAGACTTTGGCCACCATTACTTTCCAGAACTACTTCCGCATGTATAAAAAGCTGGCCGGTATGACTGGAACGGCCTATACTGAGGAAGAAGAGTTTCGAGCCATCTACAATCTGCCTGTGGTTGTGATTCCCACGAATAAGCCCATGATCCGAAAGGATTATCCCGATGTGATTTTCAAAACGGAAAGGGCCAAATTCAAGGCGATCGTAGAGGAAATAAAGGAGCTTCACTCCCAAAAAAGGCCCGTTCTTGTAGGTACCAGGTCAATTGAGAAATCAGAGATCCTTTCCCGTTTGCTTTCCAAGGAAGGTATCCCTCACCAGGTTTTGAACGCCAAATACCACGAAAAAGAGGCTCAGATCATCGCTTTAGCTGGACAGCCGAGTGCTGTTACTATCGCCACCAACATGGCCGGTAGGGGAGTGGATATTATTTTAGGTGAAGGCGTGGCTGCTATGGGTGGCCTGCACATTATCGGCACAGAAAGACACGAATCAAGAAGGATAGACAATCAGCTTCGAGGAAGAGCTGGTCGGCAAGGAGATCCGGGTTCTTCGCGTTTTTATCTTTCTCTGGAAGACGAACTCCTTAGGATTTTTGGAGGTTCCTCGATTTCCATGTTTATGGATCGTTTGAAGGTTCCCGAAGACACTCCCATTGAACACTCTCTTTTGACCAGAGCCATTGAGAATGCTCAGAAGAAAGTGGAAGCTTATAATTTCGAGATTAGAAAGCAGCTTTTGGAATACGACAATGTCCTAAACAAACAGCGAGAGGTTATCTACGCCGAACGCAGGAGGATACTGGAAGAAAAAGACATCCGGGAACACATTCTCGACATGTTAAGCTCCATAGTAGAGGAACTTGCCGAGATTCACATGAATCCTCACGCTTCCCGGGACCAATGGGATGTAGAGGAGTTCAAGAAATCTTTGGAACAGCTGATTGCCCAACCCCTTTCTTTTCCTGATGAGGATCTGTCCCGGGCTAAATTGATTGAGTGGGCAAAGGAAAAAGCTCTGGAGGCTTACTCCAGAAAGGAGCAGGAGATATCTCCAGAGCTTATGAGACAGATTGAAAGATATGTTCTCCTGCGCACCATCGATATTAAGTGGAAAGATCAACTCTATTCACTGGATTTTCTGAAAGAGGGTATAGGTCTTCGGGCCTACGGGCAAAAATCTCCACTTCTGGAGTACCAATTTGAGGCTTTTGAGATGTTTCAGGATATGCTTAAAAGGATCAAGGAAGACACCTTAAAGTTTCTTTTCAGGGTGCAGCTTCAGCCCGCGGGACAACCAGCTCCAAAGCCCAAGGAGAAGGCTTTAGTAAACAAAAAAGAAACGCTTAAGGAACCTGCTCGAGCTTCCCTTTCCCCGCCCGGAAAGAAGGATAAAACTGGAGAACTTGACTTCCGTGGTGTTGGAAGAAATGACCCCTGTCCTTGTGGCAGCGGATTAAAGTTCAAAAAATGTCACGGGAAAAACCTTTAGAGATTTCTGAACTCAAAAAACTCATTGGAACCTATCTGGAAAGGATGAAGGAGCTTTTTCTGGCTTTTAATTCAGAGGAATTAAAAGCCAGGCGAGATTCGCTTGAGCAAAAGAAATCCCAGCCAGATTTCTTTAAAAGCGAGGAGTCCAGGAAGATCTTTCAAGAACTGAGGGGGCTTGAGGATTCAATTTCTCAGGCAGAGTTGCTGGAGAAGGAGATTTCCGAAGGGGAAACCTGGCTTCATCTGATAGAGGAGGAAGACATTTCTGCTCTTTTGCCAGAGCTCCAAGAAAAATTGGACCACTGGGAACGCTTGGTGCATGAAAGCGAACAATTTCTATATCTGAATGGCCCCTACGACCAACTTGATGCCATCCTCTCAATCCATGCAGGTGCGGGAGGGACGGATGCCCAGGATTGGGCAGAAATGCTTTTGCGCATGTACTTAAGGTGGGCAGAGAAAAAAGAGTTCAAGACCGAGGTTGTGGACTTTTCTCCTGGAGAAGAAGCAGGGATCAAATCGGCAACTGTATTGGTTTATGGGCCTAGGGCCTATGGCCTTTTGCGCAACGAAAAGGGCGTGCATAGATTAGTGCGTATTTCCCCCTTTGATGCCAATAGAAGAAGGCACACCTCTTTCGCCCTTGTGGATGTCATCCCTCAGATTACTAGCGAGGAGATTAAAATTGATCCTGAGGATTTGAAAATCGAGACGTTTCGGGCTTCGGGCCACGGAGGGCAAAATGTCCAAAAAACGGATACTGCAATTCGCATTACCCATTTGCCCACCGGGATCGTAGTTCAATGCCAAAATGAGCGCTCTCAACTCCAAAACAAGAATACAGCCATGAGGATCCTGCTTGCCCGTTTGTATCAGAAAAAAGAGGAAGAAGAAAAGGAGAGAATTTCCCAGATTAGAGGTGAATATCGGACTGCGGCCTGGGGAAACCAAATCCGTTCATATGTCCTTCATCCCTATACTCTGGTAAAGGACCACAGGACTGAGTACGAAGTCGCAGATGTAAGCAGAGTTTTAGATGGGGATATAGACGAGTTCATCTGGGAAAACTTGCGGCGCTTAAAATCAAGTTGATATAATTTTTCAATGCGGAGGGTTGCGAATGGTTAAAAAGGGCTTAGCCCTATTTTTGATAGCGGTTTTCACTTTTGGGCTGGTTTTGTTTGTGGGTCAGGCTACCGCACAGAGTGATGGTCCTGGTTCTGCGGATGATCCTCTAATTACGAAAAGCTACCTGGACCAGTTTCTCATACCTCAGGTTTTGGAACTGAAAGCAGGACAGGCAATTATTGGTCAGGCCGGCACTCAATTTGTGGTAAGAGTGGGATCAACTTATTGTCTGGCCGACCCCGCAACCACTAAGGGTGGAATTGCTGACCTGACTGGTGGTGTAGACATCAAGCATATGGAGCCCGTTCCCCTCAACCACCATCTGGTGATTCCCCGTTCAGACGGTAGGGGCCTTCTGGCCCAAACGGACGTCGTTCTTCTTGTCTGGGGGCAATACCAGATTTCGGGTGAGTGAATTGCCGAGGTCAGGAATCCCCATAATCGAATTACAAAATGTGTCCAAAATTTATCCCCCGAAGATAGTGGCTTTAGATAATGTCACCTTGACCATCGAAAAAGGGGAAATGGCTTTCATTATGGGCCCTTCTGGGGCGGGTAAATCTACTTTGTTAAAGCTTTTGTACCGTGCTACCGCACCCACCCAAGGGAGGGTGATTGTGGATGGCCACGATCTTTCCAGACTGAGGCAAAGTCAGGTCCCTTACTTAAGGCGAAGCATTGGCACAGTTTTTCAGGATTATAAACTATTGCAGAGACGAACCGTAGGGGAAAACGTCCTTTTCAGCCTGGAGGTTATAGGAGTCTCGGACCGGGAAGCCAGAAAAAGAATGCGATATGTGCTGGAACTCGTGGGACTGGAGGATAAAGTAAACTGCTTTCCAGAGGAGCTTTCCGGGGGAGAGCAGCAGAGGGTTAGCATAGCTCGCGCCTTAGCCAACAACCCTCCTCTCTTTCTCGCTGACGAACCCACAGGGAATCTTGATTGGACAACTTCCTGGGAATTAATGATGCTCTTGAAGAGGATCAACGAGAACGGCACTACTATCCTTATGGCTACTCATAACGAGGAAATCGTGCGCAAATTCAAATGTCACACCATCATGCTGGACCAGGGTAGAAAGGTTGGTGAGATCAATGGAGAAGATGATCAGGCTCCGCCGCCGCCATTTTGAGGGTGTTTCTTTCCACTTAACCAAGAAAGCTCTGGTCGAAGCCTGGCTAAATATCAGGAGGAACGGAGCTTTTTCCATCGCTTGCATCGTGGTTGCAGGAATATCCTTGCTTATTTTCGGGATTTTTCTCCTCCTTGATGGGAGCCTGAACAATTTAGTGCACAGCTTTGAGGAAAGAGTGGGGATTTCTGCTTACCTAAAGCCCACTGTTACTCCATCAGAAGCTGCTTGGTTGCAATCGAGGATAATTACTTGGCCCGAAGTGGATATCGTGAAATATGTTTCTTCAGAAGAAGCCATGCAAGCCTTGAAGGCTGATCTGGCAGGATTCGAGGATGTGCTTGCCACTCTTCCTACCAACCCTTTGCCCGCCTCTTTGGAGATTAAACCCAAGAATCCCTCCCAGACCTTGAGTATAGTTTCCCAGCTCAGGAACCTACCTCAAGTTGATGATGTGCAGTACGATCAGGGCACCGTATCCAAATTAATCGCCTTTGCCAACTACTTTCGCATTTTAGGGCTGATTGTTTCCTTGCTTTTTGTTTTCTCCACCTGGTTTCTCTTTTCTTCCTCGATTCGCATGACCGTTTATGCCAGAAAAACCGAGATTGAGGTCATGAAACTTGTGGGAGCTACCAGCAGTTACATTCGTTACCCTTTTATCACCGAGGGCATCTTTTATGGCTTTACTGGAGCTTTAATCGCTTGCCTCCTGCTTATTCCCATGCAATCCATCCTCGTGGCCAGCCTCAATCGCTTGGCTTTCTTAGCTCATATTGCCCCCAATCAGCAGTTCCTCTTTTGGGTGATGGTTTTGCTCCTGGCACTTGGTTCGCTCTTGGGAGCTCTGGCTGCTAATACCAGTATTAGAAGGTTCCTTGTGGAATGAAGCGCTTGATTATCTCCTTTTTGGTTGTGTTGCAGGTTTTTCTCCTTTTCAGTATTCCGGCCAAAGGAGATAACCTGGAGGATCTGAAGTCCGAGTTAGAGAACTACAAGGCTCAGTTGGAAGATGTGCGGAAAAACCTGGAGGAAGTTCAAACTCACCAGAGCGATATTTTAAACAGGTTAGATGAGATAAACCGTCAAATGTATGACCTGGAAGAGGATTACACCTTTTATCAGACTAAATTAGCCCAGGTTTCGGAAGCTATCGATCAGACCTCTCAATCCATCGCCAAAAAGGATGCGGAGACAAAGGTCATCGAGAAAGCCCTGAAGGAGAGACAGGATTTAATAATGCAGAGGATAGTGGCCCTTTACCGTCTGAACCAAGGAAGATACCTGGAGATCATTTTTTCCTCAGAGGACTTTCAGCAGTTCCGAAACAGGATCGCTTACTTTCAGAGGGTTTTCAAGGAAGACCAGGATCTTCTGGCTCAGACCAAACAGCTCATAGGGCAACTCAACCTTGATAAGAAACAACTTGAGGAACAAAAAGCCCTTCTTCTCAGTCAGCAGGAACAGTACGCTTTATTGAAACAAAACGCCGAGGAAGAGCAGAAGAAATTGGAAGACGAGTATTTGAGCAAAAAATCCGAGCTCGTTTCCTTGGCTTGGGAAGAAAGTAAATTAAAGGGACAGGAATCGGAGTTACTTAAAGCCATTGAAGAGGACCAGGCTTACATTGAGCGCTTGCTCTCCACCACCACTTATGTCTACACTGGTGAGCCATCCAGCGCCGGTTTAATCTGGCCGGTAAACGGTCCTGTTACTTCTGGTTTTGGCTACAGGCCAGAATTTGGAGATTTTCATAGAGGGATAGACATAGCTGCTCCCTACGGAACGCCAGTGGCCGCAGCAGCTGATGGTATCGTTGTGGCTGCAGAGTACAGAGGGACTTACGGGAACATGATCTTGATTTCTCATGCCGGAGGAATTTCTACGGTCTACGCCCACCTTTCTGGGTTCGCAGTTGGGCCAGGAGATACTGTATCACAGGGAGAGGTTATCGGCTGGATAGGAATGACCGGTCTGACAACTGGTCCCCATCTGCACTTTGAAGTGAGGGTTGGCGGTCAGTTTGTTAATCCCTTAGAATACTTACCATGAGAAAAAATAATGAGATAAAAGTTAAGGCCATAGTTGCCGCTTTACTTTTGGCCATCGCCTGTTTCTACTTGGGGTACTTTCTGGCTCCCAGCTTGAGAGCCAGTGTTTCCTCTCCTGGTAGCGTGCAATTCTCCCAGGATGAGTGGAATCTCTTCTCAGAAACCCTGAGCACTATCCAGAACGAGTATCTGGAAAAAAACATTCCCTCTTCACAGTTGATGAACGGGATGCTGAAGGGACTGGTTGGGTCCTTAGGGGACCCTTACAGTCAGTACCTTGACCCCGAATCTTACAAGGAATGGAATTCAGAAATAACTGGAATCTATGGGGGAGTAGGAATGGAGATTGGAGCTAAAGATTCGAAAGCCACAGTCATTTCTGTATTCCCCAATTCACCCGCAGAGAAAGCAGGAATTCGCTCCGGAGACCACTTTGTCAAGGTGAACGAAGACTACGTCGAGGGGCTTTCTATTTCGGAAATTGCCGCCAAGGTGCGAGGAGATCCTGGAACTCAGGTCAAATTAGTGTTGGAAAGAGGCGGAGAGCTATTGGAGTTTACCTTAACCCGGGAGTTGATCACCATTCAAACCGTTTCTTTCCGCCTGGTTAAAGACCAAATTGGATATATCCAGCTTCTGGGCTTCAAAGATCAAACTGCTCAGGATTTTGGCAATGCCTTGGAGCAGCTTACCAGGCACGGGGTTACCAAGTTGATCTTGGACCTCAGGCAAAATCCTGGAGGGCTTCTTTCCTCCGTTATAGATGTGGCCAGCTATTTAGTGCCCAGCGCTCAAACTATAGTGATAATGGAAGACAGAAACGGGGACAGAAAGGTTTCCCGCTCCAATCCCTTTACTCCTAAATATACCTTCGAAAAAATCGTAGTCCTGGTGGATGGCGGAACAGCCAGTGCCGCTGAGATTCTAGCCGGAGCTCTCCAGGACAACAAGCTCGCTACTTTGGTGGGCCAGACAACTTTTGGGAAGGGCATCGTTCAAACCGTTACCCCTCTTTCTCAGGGAAGCGCCGTAATCCTTACTACCGCCAGATACCTCACACCCTCTGGCAGGTCTATACACAAAATTGGAATTACTCCAGATATAGAAATAGTCCCTACCGCTCAAGACTTAGAACAGGGAAAAGACCCTGTTTTCGATAAGGCTGTGGAAATTCTGTCTGGCAGTTAAACTTTTAGATGGCCAAGACCCTTAAGGAGACCAAGGAAGAACAGGAAAAAGCTATCCTTATTTCTTGTGAGCTTCCTGAGAGGGATCAGCAGGATACTTTGAATTTGCTTTATGAGCTTAAAGACCTTGTAGTCTCAGCAGGGGGCCAGGTTCTGGATTATGTGGTTCAGAAGAAGGAGGCAGTTGATCCCAAGTTTTATTTGGGCAAAGGCAAGCTGGAGGAGGTTCGCAGCCTGCTCAGGCATCATGGAGCAAACCTGGTGGTCTGTGATGACGAACTGACGCCCTCTCAGGTGCGAGCCCTGGAAAATTTCCTCCAGATTAAAGTTCTGGATCGCAGCCAGGTAATTCTTGATCTGTTTGCTCGTCGCGCCCAATCCAAAGAGGGAAAAATTCAGGTTGAATTGGCCCAATTAGAATACCTCCTGCCTCGATTGGTTGGGGGGAGGAAGTGGCTCTCAAGGTTGGGGGGAGGAATTGGAACCAGAGGTCCTGGAGAAACTAAACTGGAACTTGATCGCAGGTTAATGCGACAAAGGATCCACAAGCTCAAAAGGGAGCTGGAGGAGGTTAGAAAGGAAAGAGAAATCCTGCGGAAGAGCCGCCGGCGAAAAAATTTCTTCGTTGTGAGTTTATTGGGATACACCAATGCCGGGAAATCCACCCTCTTTTCCGCCCTTACGGGGGAGGAGACCGTTATTTCTTCAAAACTTTTTTCCACGTTGGACCCCAAAGTTCGTCTGCTCAAAGGGACCAGTAACATTTTAGTTTCCGATACAGTTGGATTTATCAGGAAAATTCCCCATCACCTTTTTGCTTCCTTTCGGGCTACCCTGGAAGAAGCTCAGGAAGCCGATTTGCTCCTTTTAGTGGTAGACGGCTCTGACTGTAAAGCGCAGGAACATATCCAGCTAGCCCGAGAGATCATGGATAACCTGGAACTCTCCTTTAAGCCAGTCTTGACCGTAATCAACAAACTTGACCTAATCAATTCTGGCCCCTGGCTGGAGTTGCTGTTAAAAGCAAACCAACCAGCGCTGGCCATCTCGGCACTTAAAGGCGAGGGGATAGAAAATTTAATTAAAAAAATCAAGGAGCAGCAATCCCAGAGCAATGATTTCGTTTTCAATTACGGAAAAATTTGATCCTTATCTACTTAAAATAGCTCAGGATGCTGAGGAGAAAGCTAAGGGAAGTTTCCCTATTCTGGAGGAAATCAGAAGGGTTAACTTTTTAAAGGTGATTTCCGGATTTCAAAAAGCCGGAGTATCGGAATATTCCTTGAAAGGTACTTCCGGTTATGGATTGGGAGATGCAGGAAGGGAAGCTCTTGAGTCCGTTTTCGCTTATGCCCTGGATGCCCAGGAATCTCTGGTGCGCCTTTCTTTCGTCTCAGGAACTCATGCCATTTCCACTGCTCTTTTATCCCATTTAAAATCTGGAGACTTAGTGCTGTGCCTTAGCGGAAAACCTTATAGTTCCCTTTTGCCTACCTTTTCTTGGCTTGAGGCTCGGGGGGTGAAAGTGAAGATCAGGAGCCAGTATTCTGATCCTCTGGAGTTCGCTCGTGCCCATCCGGAGGCCAAAGTCCTTTACCTGCAGCGCTCCATTGGATATGAGCCAGATTCAGGAAACCATTTTGATTTTTTTCAGACTATATCTGATTTGAAGAGGCTCTTTCCTGCCTCGATTCTAATTGTGGACAACTGCTACGGGGAGTTCGTGCGGGAAAGGGAGCCCACAGCATACGGAGCTGACCTGATCTGTGGTTCTCTTATCAAAAATCCTGGCGGGGGTCTTGCTTTGGGTGGGGGATATATCGCAGGAAATAAGGAGGCTATGGAGCCAGTTTTTGATTATTTCTTTGCTCCTGGTCTGGGAAAGGATCTGGGGGCCACAGAGGGCCAGTTGAGAAACCTTTTTCAAGGACTCTTCTTCGCTCCCTTCACAGTCTGCGAAGCCTTAAAGGGGTCCATTTTCTTCGCCCATTTTTTTCTGGCCTTAGGCTTCGAGGTCTATCCAGAGCCTCAGGGCACAAGGAATGATATTGTTCAGGTAATCAGGCTTGGCTCCAGAGAAAGACTCCTGACTTTTGCCAGGGGGATCCAGAAAGCAGGTGCTCTGGACTCTCAAGCCGTACCCGTTCCTCAAAAATTGCCCGGCTATGAAGAGGAAGTGTTAATGGCTGGAGGAACATTCGTCTCGGGGGCCTCTCTGGAACTGAGCTTTGATGCGCCTGTAGTGCCCCCCTATGCTGGATATGTTCAGGGTGGTCTGATCTTCGACCACGCTGTTTTGGGAGCACTAATGGCCGCTCAGGAACTGTTAAAGCAGGGATTACTGCCCTAAAGGATGCGAAAAAGCCCGATTACTTTCCCCAAAATGAGGATGTCCTGACTGACAATAGGGGCATATTTAGGATTGGCGGCCTCCAGCACAATTTTGCCCTGGGATTTTTTGAATCTCTTAAGTGTGGCCTCTTCATCGATTAAAGCCACTACGATGTCTCCGTTTTCGGCATTTGCTTGACGGCGAACAATTACATAGTCACCTTCCTGGATTCCGGCTTCTATCATGGAATCCCCTTTCACATTGAGGACAAAACAATCCGTTCCTTTAAAAATTTCGGGTAAAGGGAAAAAGCCAATCCATTCTTCCTGAGCCAGATTGGGCTTTCCCGCTCTCACTTTTCCTACCAGGGGAACCTGGTGGATGGAGTTGGAAATCCCCACCACCTCAATTGATCTACTTTTAAAGGGCGACCTGCGGATGTAGCCCTTTCTCTCCAGCATGGAAAGTTGTGCATGAACTGAGGAAGTGGACCTAAGGCCCACGGCATTGCAGATTTCACGCACAGAGGGGACTCCCTGGCCTCTGGAAATTCTTTGCGTTAAAAATTGGAGTATTTTCTGCTGAATTTCTGTCAGTTTTTCCATAAAGCAAATCAATATTAGATAAAAAAAAATGGAAGCACAAGTTCGAACTAATTTGAAGCAATGCAATCTTTGACAGGAGTTTTAAGGATTTTTAAGATAAACAAGATGGCAAAGATAGATATCGGCAAAACTCTGCACGATGCTCGAACCTCTAAGGGAATCATTCTGGAGGAAGTGGAGAGGGCTACACATATCAGGTTGAATTACCTATTAGCAATTGAGGAAAACAGATTCCAGGAAATTCCTTGCCTGGCTTATGTAAAAGCTTATATCAGAAAGTATGCCGAATTTCTGGGCCTTGACCCAGCTCCTCTTCTTGCCAGCATAGAGGATTCGGCCTCAGCTTCTTATCTTCTGGACCTCTCCACTCCCGTGCGCAAGCAGGAGCTCTTTTACCGCAGGAGGAACCCTCTGGGTTCCTTTTTGCTGGTCTCTGGAGCTGGACTTCTGGTCTTTCTCTTGATCCTCTTCTTTCTAAATTGGATTCTTCCTCAAAGCCCTGTGGAGAATCCTTCTGCTTCTCCCCCCCTTTCTACTGGGTCCCCGCTCTCTTTTACTCCTTCGAGCTCCACTCCTACAATGGCGGTTGGCACTCCCACGGTAAGCCCTCATCCCAGTCCAACCGGGCAGATAGTCCAATTTCAGGTGGAGGCTATCAACAGGGGAACTCTGGAAGTGATAATCAATGGAAAGGTGCAGTTCCAGGGAGAGCTTTTGCCCGGACAAAAAGGTACTTGGAGAGGAGAAAGCTTCACTATAAATTTCGATAATCCTCAAAATTTCCGGCTCTTAATTGAGGGCAAAGAGGTATCTTTGGGCACATCTAACACTTTTGTGTGGCCTCAAGAGTGAACAATAAATTGAAGACAATTTCCTTGATCAATTTGGGCTGTCCCAAGAATCAGGTCGATGGGGAGAGGGTTTTTGCGGACTATGCCCAGAAAGGCTATATCCTGAGCAACCTTGAGGATGCTCAATTTCTTTTGATCAATACCTGCGCTTTTATTAAACCCGCAGTCAGCGAAAGCCTGAAATTTATCAAACAAGCCTCCAGGTGGAAAAGGGAAGGGCTTTTAAAAAGGATCCTGGTTATGGGCTGTCTTCCTCAGAGGTTCAAGGAAAAGCTTAAGGAAGAGTATCCCGAAATTGATGATCTAATTTATCGAGATTTCGTGTGCGCCTTAGAGGAAAAAGATGTTCCCCGGGTTCTTTCCACTTTTCCTTATGCTTATTTAAAAATCGCCGAGGGTTGTAATAGAGAGTGCTCCTTTTGCTTAATTCCTCAGCTCAGGGGAAAATACCGCTCTTTGCCTTCCGAATTGCTGCTAAAGGAAGCTCGAGGTTTAAGGGAAATGGGGATTCAAGAGCTGGTGCTTGTAGCTCAGGACACCACTTATTGGGGGATAGACTTGAAAGGCAAATCCCTTCTTCTGGAGCTTCTTGATTCCATTTCCCGAATTGGTTTTCCTTGGATTCGTTTGCTCTATCTCCATCCTCAGCTGGTAGATAAGGAATTTCTGATCTCTCTCAAATCCATCCCCGGATTAGTTCCATACCTGGATATTCCTCTTCAGCACGTGGATTCCAAAATTCTTTCTTTGATGAAAAGGGGTCAAAAGGAAAAGGATGTCCGTCAGATGGTAGAGTTAGTTCGCACGCTCTGGCCGGAAGCGGTATTAAGGTCCACCTTTATTGTGGGCTTCCCCGGAGAGGGTGAAAAAGAGTTTCAGAAACTCCTTAATTTTCTTGAGGAAGCGCGCTTCGAACGGCTGGCGGTTTTCCCCTTTTATCCTGAAGAAGGAGCCCAGGCCACCTTTTTTGAAGGCCAGGTGGAAGAGAAAGAGAGGATTAACCGCTATAACCAGGTTTTAAACTTGCAGAAAGAGATTTACTTGAGCAAGAACAAAGAGCTTTTGGGTAAAAAAGTGCTTGTTCTCGTTGACAGGCTCGAGGGAGAAACATCCATTGGACGCACGTTTCGGGACGCACCTGAAATAGACTGCCAAATAAAGATAAAGGGGTCTCTCAAGCCTGGAGCTTTTTATCCGGCGTGCGTTACAAAAGCTCACATTTATAGTTTAATAGGGAAAATGGAAAAGGAGGGCGAAAATGCAGAAGAAGGCTCATTTTGGGCCAGCGAAGCCGATCGGTCCCTATTCTCCAGCAATCGAGATAAATAATTTTCTTTTTCTCTCCGGCCAGATTCCTCTCAAAGAGGACGGGAGCTTACCTTCCGAGGAAGTTGGAGCTCAGACAGAGCTGGTGATGGAAAATATAAAGAATCTTTTGGAGCAATCCGGTCTTTCCTTGGCTCAAGTAGTAAAGACCACCATTTACCTTACAGACATTAAGGATTTCTCCCTGGTTAATTCCATTTATTCCCGGTATTTTGAGGAACCTTTTCCGGCACGCACCACTGTCCAGGTTGCTGCTTTACCTCGGGGTGCTAAAATAGAGATCGAAGTTATAGCCTATAAGGAAAGATAGGGGAATTGTACGAAGGTTTCTGGGGTTTAAAAGAACAACCATTTGGCACCACTCCTGATCCCACTTTTCTCTATTTGAGTCCTCAGCACGAAGAGGCTCTGGCCAGGATAAAATACTCTATTCTCTCCAGAAAAGGCCTGGCTATGCTTACTGGAGCCGTAGGGACCGGAAAGACCACTTTGACCCGTGCTTTAATCACCCAAATGAAGAACACCAAGCATGCTGTCTTGTTGAATCCCAAAATTACTCCTACCCAGCTTCTTAAAGACGCTGCCTTTGAGTTTGGTTTTGAATTAGTGCCCCGCTTCAAGCGTGATGTGGTAGTGCTTTTGCGTAAATTCGCCCTTGAGCAATTAAAAGAGGGCTTTTATCTGGTTATTATTTTGGACGAAGCTCAGCTTATTTCCAGGGAGTCTTTAGAAGAGATCAGGTTGCTTACTAATTGGGAGACTAACAAGGAGAAACTCTTTACCGTCATCCTGGTGGGTCAACCCGAACTGGAAAGGAAACTGAGAAGGATTCCTCAATTGAATCAGAGGGTCGTAATCCGCGCTCAGTTAGGCCCTTTGAATGACAAAGAAACCCTGGAATACATTTCGCATAGGTTAAGGGTTGCTGGTGCCCCCCTTTTTCCCTTTCAACCGGAGGCAGTGAGGGAAATATACAGTTACTCCGCTGGTATTCCCAGATTGATCAATATGATCTGCGATATGTGTCTCCTCGAAGGGTATATCAGACGCACCAAAACTTTGACCAGCGAGATTGTTCAAGATGTGGTTAAAGACCTGGGAGGTGTTTTAGAGGATGCCAAGGTTTAGTGATTTGATGCGTGAAGAAAGAAAGCAGAAAGCGGAGATCCCGGACAGGACGCACCCCGTTTCCCCAGAAGCTACGGAAAAGATTATTGCTTTTCTTTACCAGCATCAGGTGCGCTGGATTGATCAGATAGCCAGAGAATGCAAAGCCCGTGGAGGAAAACAGCTCTGGCGTGGGGAAGTGATCCGTGGCTTGATTGAAGGACTGCTCGACCAGCACATCGATTTAAACGGGGTCCAGGACGAAAGGGACCTGGCCTTGAAGGTGAAGGAACTCCTTATTTCTAAGTGAAGCCCCCGCAATTTGTGGTCGCTATTGATGGACCAGCAGCCTCAGGCAAGAGCACTGTGGCCTTGGCACTTGCCAAGCGTTTCTCCTGGGAAAGGTTGGATTCGGGTTCTTTTTACCGCTACGTCACCCTCAACTTTTTGAGAAAGAAAATAGATTGGAAAGACCAGCTGTCTTTGAAGCGAGCTCTGGAGTCCCTGAATTTCGATTATCGGCCACCCGACCTTTTCCTGGAGGGAATCAGGGTTACGGATTTGCTTCGCTCTCCCGAAGTAGAAAGGTATGTTTCAGAGATCGCTCGAATTCCCATGGTGAGGGAAAAGATTAACCGTTTTCTCAGAGATTACGCCGCTGGGAAAAAAATTGTAGTGGAGGGGCGCGACATTGGTACCGTTGTTTTTCCCCGGGCCCAGGTAAAGATTTTTCTCACTGCTCAAGAAGAAATTCGAACTCGGCGTCGGGCAGCACAAAGCAAGAAATTGCCCTTCTCCAGATCGGAAGAGGAGGCAAAAGAGAACATTCGTTTCAGGGATGCGATTGATTCTTCCAGAGAAATTGCTCCTACACGCCCTGCCAGTGACGCCGTGATCATTGATACCTCCACCCTGAGCCTGCAGCAGACAATCGAGGTCATAGCCCAATTGGTTGAAGAGAGGTTGAAGCAATTTGCTACCTAAGATCGTGATCGTGGGAAGGCCCAATGTGGGCAAATCCGCCCTTTTTAACAGGATAGTTAAATCTCGGAAGGCCATAGTCCATGAGGAACCCGGGGTCACCAGGGATCTGCTTCAAGCGGAGGTGGAGTGGAACGGAAAGCATTTTCTTTTAATCGATTCTGGAGGGTTAGACTGGGAGACTTCGGATGAAATCAAACTGAAATCCCAGCAGATCCTTTGGCAAGAGATCAAAGAAGCTGAGCTGCTTCTTCTTGTGGTGGACGCCAAAGAGGGTGTCACGCCCTTAGATCGAGAAGTCTCGCAGAAGGTCCGGGAAAGCGGAAAACCGGTAATTCTTGTGGCTAATAAAGTCGATTCCATGTTGCAATTGAATAGCGCTTTTGCTTTTTACTCTTTGGGCTGGGGTGATCCCGTTCCCGTTTCCGGCCTCAATGGTTTCAATGTAGGAGAACTTCTGGATGAGATAACAGAGCGTTTGCCCCAGACCGTTCCTCCAAGCCGGGAACTGGTTGGGAAAATAGCCATCGTGGGCCGTCCCAATGTGGGAAAGTCCACCTTGCTTAACGCTCTTTTAGGTCAAGAGAGGGCAATCGTTAGCAGTATTCCGGGAACGACCAGAGATGCGATTGATTCCTATTGGAAAACCCCGCACGGGGAATTTCTTCTTATTGATACAGCAGGGATCAAGAAGAAAAGCAGGATCAGCTCAGATTTAGAGTATTTGAGTAACCTGCGAGCTCGGGAAGCTATTTCAAGATGCGATCTAGCCTTGCTTGTAATTTCTGCTCCAGAGGGAATCTTAGCGCAGGACCTGAAGATCGCGGGGATGATTCAGGAGGCCAAAAAGGCCTGTATCGTGGCTGTAAACAAATGTGATCTTGTGGACTTCCGGCCCAAAAAGGTGGATCAGTTCAAGCAATATCTTCATAAAGAGTTAAATTTCCTCTCCTATGCTGAGCCGCTCTTCATTTCTTGTAAAACCGGGATGAACCTGGAAGCTTTAACTCCTTTGATACTGGAAATCCTTTCCAGTTACAAAAAGCGCTTTTCCACAAGCCTTCTTAACAGGACGATAGCCGAAATTACCCTGGCACATCCCCCTCCTCAAGCTCCAGGTAAGGAGTTTCGTATTTATTATGTGACGCAGAAATCCACTGCCCCGCCTGTTCTTCTTCTCTTCGTCAATAAGGCGGAAAATTTGCACTTTTCTTACGAGCGATATTTGAAAAACCAGTTGACCCTGAAACTCGGACTGAAGGGAACGCCCATTTTCTTTACGTTACGCTCTAAGCGCAAAAAGCTTGCGGGAAAAAAATCTTAATGCTAACATATTTTTGGTTCGGGGCGTGGCGCAGCTTGGTTAGCGCACCTGTCTGGGGTGCAGGTGGTCGGAGGTTCGAATCCTCTCGCCCCGACCATTTGATTTTCCAAGACAGGAACGACAGGCAAAGATGAGCAAAAAATATGATCTAATAATTGTCGGTGCTGGCCCCGCTGGAATCTTTACCGCTATTGAGTTGAGCAGGGCTAATTTGCCCATAGACGTCCTTCTTCTGGAAAAGGGCAAGGAGATCAACGAGAGGACTTCCCTGATCTCAGGTTGGGGCGGAGCAGGCGCTTTCTCCGATGGAAAACTGACCCTTTCTCCCGAGATTGGCGGGTACCTTAAAGATTTTAGAGGGCCGGAGGAAGCGGTCAATTTAATCAATTATGTGGATCAAATTTACCTTGAGTTCGGCGCTCCCGCCACGGTATATGGCACAAATGAGGATGATTTGAATAACCTTTCCCGGAAGGCGGCTTTAGCTAGCCTGCGCTTTATTCCCTCACGCATCAGACATCTGGGTACCGATAACTGCAAGAACATTCTCAGGGGATTTCGAGATTACCTTAAGGATAAGATCGAAATTAGAACAAGTGTTCAAGTCACTAAAATTTTAACTGAAGGTGGCAAGGTGCAGGGTGTAGAGACGGCAGAAGGCGAGGTTATAGAAAGTGATTTCGTTGTGGTAGCCCCCGGGAGGGAAGGAGCATCCTGGTGGGTAGAAGAATGTCGCCGCCTGAACCTGACCATGGCCAGGAACCCTGTGGATGTTGGAGTGAGGATAGAGGTTCCTGCGGCAGTGCTGGAGCCTTTGACCAGCGTCTCTTTTGAAGCCAAACTTGAATACTTCAGCAAGTCTTTCGATGATCGGGTTCGCACCTTTTGCATGTGTCCCTATGGGGTAGTGGCCATGGAGGCCTCTGAGGGAATAATTACCGTTAATGGGCACAGCTATGCTAACCGCAAAACGGAGAATTCCAATTTTGCCATCTTAGTTTCTACGCGTTTTACAGACCCCTTTAAAGAGCCCATCACCTACGGACGTTACATCGCGCGTCTAGCGAACCTTTTAGGTGGAACTGTGATTATCCAAAGACTGGGGGACCTGGAGTCTGGTCGCCGCTCTACCCAGGATCGAATCGCGCACGGCATAGTTACTCCCACCTTAAAAGAAGCTACTCCTGGTGACCTTTCTTTTGTCCTTCCCTACCGATACCTCACGGATATCCTGGAAATGATCAAGGCCATGGATTTTTTGGCTCCAGGTTTAGCCTCCCGCCATACTCTCCTTTATGGGGTAGAAGTGAAGTTCTATTCCTCACGTCCCAAGCTGAATTCAGTTTTAGAAACGGAAATCCAGAATCTTTTCAACATCGGAGATGGGGCAGGGGTTTCCCGGGGCCTAATTCAGGCTTCTGCTTCAGGGGTAATCGCAGCCAGGGAGATAGCTCGGAGAGTCCAAGGAAAAGAGGAATAAAATGCCTACATTAGCCTTAATCGGAATGGGATGGGGAGACGAGGGGAAGGGGAGGGTCATTGATTTTCTTGCTCCCGATCATGATTATGTTGTCCGCTTCAATGGCGGTCCCAACGCCGGGCACACGGTGAGGGTCAATGGACGGGTTTTTCGCTTTCACCTTTTGCCTTCCGGCATGCTCTATTCCAATAAAATCTGTGTGATTGGCAACGGCGTAGTTCTGGATGTTGACACCATGCGCAGGGAATTGGAGAGCGTGAAAAGTTACCAGGAAGAGCATGCCCGGCTTTTTGTCAGTGATCGCTCTCATCTCATCCTCCCCTATCATAAATTACTGGATTTAGCTGAAGAAAAAATGAGAGGAAAGCAGAAATTGGGCACCACCGGACAGGGAATTGGGCCCGTTTTTGCTGATAAAGTAGCGCGTAAGGGAATCAGGGTCTGCGAACTATTTGATCCCTCCTCCTTAAAAGAAAGGCTTGAACTCTTGCTTCAGGAAAAGAACAAAATCCTTACCCTGATTTTTGGAGAAAATCCTCTGAACTTCAAGGAGGTTTACGAGAAGTTGCTCAACGATGCCGAATTTCTCAGGCCCTTTGTCACCGATACCATGATCCTTCTTCAAAAAGCTTACCAGCAGGGAAAATCCATCCTGCTTGAAGGAGCACAAGGTGCCTTGCTTGATCACGAGCTGGGCACTTATCCTTTTGTTACTTCCACTTCTCCCATGGCAGGAATGATTTCCCTGGGATGCGGTTTAGGCCCTCATCAAATCGATAAAATAGTGGGGGTAGTGAAAGCCTATGCTACAAGGGTGGGCGCAGGTCCATTTCCTACGGAATTAAAAGAGGAAATTGGACAACACCTTAGGGATAGGGGAGGGGAGTATGGTACTACTACTGGGCGTCCAAGAAGATGCGGCTGGTTTGATGTCCCTGCCATCAAGTACGTGATTTACCCTAATTCTCCCGATGAGTTAGTTTTGACTAAGTTGGATGTCTTGAGCGGCCTGGAAAAGATAAAGGTTTGCGTGGCCTATAAAATTGAAGGAAACCTCATGGAAGGCCTTCCCGCCTCCATTATGGATTGGGAGCGCATTGATCCGATCTACGAGACCTTGCCCGGGTGGAAAGAGGATATTTCTCAAGTTAAAAAACAGCAGGATTTGCCCAAAGAGGCTTTAGGATATGTGAGATTTCTGGAAAAGGCCCTGGGAAGGAGAATTTCTTTGGTTTCAGTTGGTCCCTCACGGGAGCAGATGATCGTTTTAGAGTAAAGCTGCGTTAGGAGGTGGAAATATGATCAGAATGCCAGCAGTTGCTGGTGCTTTTTACCCTTCTCAACCGGAAGCATTAAAGCGTTTAATTGTTCAATGTTTTCAGCACAGGCTGGGCCCGGGAGTTGTGCCTGAGTTACACAGACCACCTGAAGGAAAGCTTTTGGGGCTGATCGTGCCTCATGCAGGTTATATTTATTCTGGGCCCATTGCTGCTCATTCCTACAGCTCATTGGCGCAGAACGGTTTCCGATGGGCTTTGCTCTTGGGCCCTAATCATACAGGGATGGGGGAGGAAGAGTTTGCCATCATGTCCCAGGGTTTTTGGCGGACCCCATTGGGAGACATGAAGATTGAGAGCGAGAAGGCCGCAATCTTGAAAAGCATTCCCAGCGTTAAGGAGGATCCCACCGCTCATTTGGGCGAGCACTCCCTTGAGGTGCAGCTCCCCTTTCTGCAATTTTTGTCTCCAGAAGCCCAATTTGTTCCCATTTGCATTTCTTCCATGGACCTTCAGGAGATTAAAGAAGTAGGAGGGAAGGTAGGGGAACTGTTGAAAGGGGACCGGGAAGCCGTAATTATTGCCTCTACTGATCTTTCCCACTACCATTCTCATTCTACTGCTTCTAAGCTCGATAACCTGGCAATTGAGGCCATTGCGCAGCTGGATAGCGATCTCCTCTGGGAAAGGGTACACTCTATCCCCATCACCATGTGCGGGTACGCCCCGGTAATAGTCTTGCTTGAAGCCTGCAAGGCTTTGGGGGTCAGGGAAGGCAGACTTTTGAAATACGCTACTTCTGGAGAGACAGGCGGTGATTTCTCTCAGGTAGTGGGTTATTGCGCTATGGCATTTTTCAAATCTTAATAGAATCTTTACAGGATTTTTTTCACATTTTTGAAAACTTTCGCTTAAATCATTTTAGAACCTTCACGAAAGGAGGAAATTGACATGAATATTTTGAAGGACAAAGGGAATAAGACAAAGGCCTTCTTTGCCTTATTGCTCGTACTTGTTTTGTCCCTGTCTGCATGTGTAGTTCAGCAGGGAACAGGTTTTTCCGGTCCTACCCCTTCCACTTCTACCTCTACCACCACTGCAACCACGGGAACTCTTCCCTGGACCCAGCAATCTGAGCAACCCCTGGAGCGTACAGAATCCACCCAGGACGCCATTATAGCTGCAGTGCAGAAGGTTGCCCCGGCTGTAGTATTTATTGATACCAAGTACCAGGTGACTTCCACTTTCCAGTTCCCGGATTTCTACAATCCTTTCTTCCAGCAGCCAGAAATCCAGGAAGGCCAGGGATCCGGAGTAATCGTGGATGGAAAGAATGGCTATATCATGACTAACGCCCATGTGGTAAGGAACGCTGTGGACATTCGGGTTACTCTTCCTGACGGGAGATCCTTTCCCGGAAAGGTGATAGGCTCCGATTCTTACTCGGATATAGCTGCAGTGAAAATTGACGCCACGAATTTGCCCGAGGCCAAACTTGCGGATACCTCTAATCTCAAAGTGGGCTCATGGGCCATTGCCATTGGTAACCCTTACGGTTTTGAAAACACCGTAACGGTTGGAGTGGTCAGCGCTCTGAACCGTACCTTAACCAATCCTGAGACTGGAAGGCCTTTGCAGGATTTGATCCAGACCGATGCTGCCATTAACCCCGGGAACTCCGGAGGCGCTCTGGCTAATATCCAGGGTGAGGTCATTGGCATAAACACCGCTATCATCACCTATGCCCAGGGAATGGGTTTTGCTGTGGATATCAACACGGCCAAGCAGGTATTCAACGACCTGATAACCAAAGGGCAGGTGACTCGTCCGTGGATTGGCATAACCTATTCTGAAATTACCCCGGATATGGCTAAAAAGCTTAACCTCCCTGATCAGATGGGAGTTATAGTGATGGAGGTAATTAATGGCAGCCCTGCTCAAAAGGCCGGAATCCAGGTCAATGACGTAATAAAAGCTATCGATGGCACCCCAATTTACAAGCTGGATGACCTGCGCAATGCTATCAAAAACAAAAAGGTGGGGGATCAAGTTTCCCTGACTATCTGGAGAAATGGTTCCACTCTTACTATCTCTCTCAAGCTTGAACAGATGCCCTCTGAACTTCCCTGACACTTGACAACATAAGGGTTCGGGATTAAAGTAAATTATCTTTCAGGCCAAGCTTGAAAGAGAGTATAGAGAAGGTTTTGGAGGAAAATTGGATGACCGAAGGAAAAGTAAAGTGGTTCAATGCTCAAAAAGGATACGGCTTCATCGAATTGGACAACGGCAAAGATGTTTTTGTGCACCATTCTGCTATCCAGATGGAGGGATATCGGAGCTTGGAGCCTGGAGACCGCGTCCAGTTTGAAATTGTGGAAGGGCCCAAAGGTCCCCAAGCAGCCAACGTGACCAAGATCAAGTAAAACTTTGAGCTCTCGGTTGCTCCAGTTTTCCTCGTGTTTTCAGCAAACGAGGGCAAAGGAAAATGGTTAAAATTAAAAGCCCCTGGCGAAAGTTAGGGGCTTTTAATTTGGGATAGAATAGGATTATGGGCTCTGATGTTCCATCCTATATCAAACTTCATCTGGCGGGAATCCTGGAAAAGAGGGTAGGGGAGGCCCTGGAAGCTTTAAAGGATTGCCATCTTTGTCCCAGAAATTGCGGGGTTAACCGCTACGAGAAGGCAGGATTTTGTCGCACTGGACGATACGCCATGGTCTCCAGCTTTAATGCCCATTTTGGTGAAGAGCCTCCAATTTCCGGTTATCGAGGGTCGGGAACGATTTTCTTCACTCACTGCAACCTGCGTTGCATTTATTGCCAGAACTATCCCATCAGCCAGTTAGGACACGGCGAAGAGGTCTCTCCTGAAGAGCTGGCCCAAATGATGCTAACCCTTCAGAACTGGGGATGTCACAACATTAATCTGGTTACTCCCAGCCATGTGGTAGCCCAATTCCTGGAGTCCCTTTTGCTGGCTGTGGAACGGGGGTTGAATATCCCTATTGTCTATAACAGTTCCGGATACGATTCCCTGGAGGCCCTCAAGTTGCTGGACGGGGTAGTGGACATTTACATGCCTGACTTGAGGTATTCCCATAACGAAGCTGGAAGGAAATTCTCCGGTGTTGACGATTACGTCCAGGTAAGTCGAACAGCAGTTCGAGAGATGTACAGGCAAGTAGGGGACCTCCAACTCGATAGAGAGGGAGTGGCCATAAAGGGCCTTTTGATCAGGCACTTGGTCTTACCCAATGGCTGGGCCGGGACAAAAGCCACGATGGAGTTCATCTCCAGAGAAATCTCCAGAGGAACTTACGTTAGCTTGATGTCCCAGTATTTCCCAGCTTATAAAGCTGTGCAAAACCCCCAGTTGAATCGCAGGATCACTAAATCGGAGTATGAGGAAGCCAAAAAAGCCATGCTCCAGGCAGGATTGGAAAACGGCTGGTTTCAGGAAATTTGAGGTATACCCCAGAGCATAAATTGTCAGATTTTGCCCTGTTTTTTCCCGTTTGAAATTCCTGGATGATGTTTTTATCATCCTTAAAAATGAAAGGGCCTCAGAGAGGCTTTTTGAGGGCTATTTTTTTCGAGAGTGCTTCCTTTATTTGGGAATTTCCCTCTTTTTTGAGCGCCCGTGATAAGTTCGATAAATCTCCTTTAACTGTCTGTCAGTGACGTGAGTGTAAACCTGAGTCGTTCTGATGGAAGAGTGTCCCAGCATCTCCTGAACGGCACGGATGTCTGCACCCGCGATCATCAGATCGGTGGCGAAAGAATGCCTCAAAGTGTGCGGGGTAACGTTGAAGGGCAAATTTACCTGACGGGCATAGCGATCCACAATCAATTCCACAGATCGCGCCGTAAGACGGCCATCACGGGAATGCCTTCCTTTTCCCGATATACTGATAAATAGAGGTTTAAGATTGTCAGTCCTCTTATTCAGGTACTGGGAAAGCCAGAAACAGGCGCTATCGGAGAGGAAAACCACTCTGGCTTTTCCTCCTTTCCCGATCACTCCAAATTCCTTGCGTTCCAGGGAAACCTGGTCCCGATTCAGGCTCACCAGCTCTGAGACTCTCAGCCCGGTGGAAAAGAGAAGCTCTAAAATAGCCCGATCGCGCAGGCCCAAAAGAGTAGAAGTATCAGGAGCCCTCAAGAGGAGCTCCACCTGATCTAAAGTAAGGAAGTTTACCATGCGCTCTCCAATTTTAGGCAAGTCAATGCGCTCTGGAGAGAGAACCTGCATCTGGCGGTTCACCATCAGATAACGCAGGAAGGTGCGTAAGGTGATGATGTAATAGGCCTGGGTGACCTTTTTTAAATGTTTACCCTCGGAATTTTTAAGATGGGAAAGATAAAGGCGAAATTGGTGTACGTGTTCCAGGGTGATTTTTTCGGGATGATCCACCTCGGGAAAATTGTCCCCGAGCCATTGCAGGAAGCGGTAGAGATGTGTAGCGTAGGCCTCCACAGTGCCCGGGGAGTAGCCCTTCTCAATTTCCAGATGTTCCAGAAACTGCCTGATATAGCTCTCCATTCCCTCCCCGATATAATAGCATCTCTTATTTCGCAAAAGTTACATTTTGCGAAATATTAAATATGGAGATTTTAACCCTCTCCTTTCCCCTCAATTTTTGAAAGGGGAAGGCCCCGATCAAAAAGCTCTCAGGCAATTTTTTGCGCAATTTCCTGGCAATTTCGCTTCAGCTCCTCCTCCGTGAAGCGAAACGTCCCCTTGAACATGTTTGCTCCTCTGAAGGAACTGGCCCCGAGAAAGATTCCTCCCTTTTTCTCCACCTTCCTTTTAATTTTTTCCATGGGCTTCTTGTGGGAATTAGGATCCTCACCCAATGTTACCAGGTAGATTTTCTTTCCCTTTAAATCCGCTTTCTTCAGGAAAGTGTTCAAGGCTGGCGATGGGTTCCAGGCGTAAATAGGGGTCATCAAAACTATCGTTTCGAATGGGGAGAGGTCAAAATCAGGGTTTTTTAAAGCTGAACAGACCCCAAAAATGGCCTGGATCGCGCACTGCCCGCTCGTCTTTTGGGCTTTGACCTCCTCCAGTTCGATTAATTTTCCTCCCGTGATTTCTTCCAGGCCTTTAGCGTATGCCCGGGTTGAGCCTGTTCGGGAATAATAGACAATGGCAACCATATTCTCTCCTTTTTCCATTTTTTTATGAGCCCTTCAGGAAAGGCTCTTGATCCTGGGGATGGTAATTGTGACTTTGGTCCCTTTCCCCGGAGCGCTTTCCAGGGAAAGGGTTCCCCCCTGAGCTTCCACAAGTTTACGGGAGACGAAAAGGCCCAACCCCGTTCCCGGGATATTGTTCTTTTCTGCGGAGGTCAGCCTTTTAAAGGGCTGGAAAAGCTCTTTTTGTTCTTCCGGGGTAATCCCCTGTCCCCTGTCTTCCACGATAAAGCGCAACTGATCATCAAGGCTTTCCAGGCTCACGGTGACTCTCCCACCTTTGGGAGAAAATTTTATAGCGTTGGAAATGACGTTCTCCAGAGCGCGCGAGATTAATTCTGCGTCGAGATCCCAGAAGCGGGGTCCCTGGAGGACCTTCTCTTCCAGTTCAACCCCCTGAAATTGGGCAAGTGTCTTCATGTCCGAGATGATCTCCTGGAACATCCGGGTTACCTCCACCTTTTGAACTGAGGGCTTGATTTCAGAGAGAAGCGCTTTCTGGCTTAAAAGCAGGTTCTCCACTCTTCTCTTCAATCTGTTTAAATTGTTGCGGAAAAGGGGATCGTACTCCCGGAATTTTTCCTCCCTCTTTCCAGGATCGGAAAGGGAGATAAGGTCAAGAGAGGCTTCCATAATCATAAGAGGGGTTTTTAAATCGTGGGAGACGGAATATATCAGGGCGTTTTTGACCTTTTCCCTCTCCTCCTCAAGCCGCTTCCTCTCCGTGATGTCAATCATTAAAAGCACCAGTCTCTCTACCCTACCCTCCTCCGTTTTCCAGGGATATACCTGAAGGAGGAAGGACCTGTCTCCCATTTCCACTTCATCCGAAAGCGCTTCGCCCCCTTCCATGACCTTTCCCAGAGGCTGACTCAGCCTTTGGGCCAGGTCTTTATTGAGAAAATCAAATAAGTTTCTCTCTCCCATTTCCGGAGGTGGAATTCCCAGCCTTAGAAGGGCGTTGCTGTTGGCAAAGAGGATCTTCCCCTCTGAATCTAAAAGAAGGGCCGGTTCCTTCAGGGCTTCCAGGAACCCCCTTACGTTTCTTTCGCTTTCCAGAATTTTCTCCTCGGCCTTTTTCTTCTCGGTTATATCCCGGCTGATACCCCCAATTCCCACGATTTTTCCGTCTGTTTCCGGAATAGGAAATTTGATGGTGTCAAAGGCTCTCAGCCCTTTTTCGTTCTGGATGGTCTCCTCAACCCGAATGGGAGCATTGGCCTGGAGGACTTCCCGGTCGCTGAGCGCACACTGCTCCGCCAGAGAAGGGGGCATAATCTCCCTGTCGTTTTTTCCCTCTATCTCCGATTTATCTTTCCCGAAATAGTGAGCGTAAGCCGAGTTCACCAGCAGATTTTTTCCGCTCAAGTCCTTGAGGTAAATCAAATCCGGGCTGGCCTCTAAAAAGCTCTGAAGGCGCAGTCTGGCTTCCTCTGCTTCTTTTTCTGCAATTTTTCGCTCTGTGACATCCAGGACTATCCCCTGGTAACCGATCACCTTGCCTGAGGGATCGCGTCTCACTAAAGTACTATCATCCACCCAACGCGTTTGTCCGTCCTTGGTCAAAATGCGATAGAACTGCCGGAATTCCCCCCGTCCCTCCTCGGTAAGGCGCAGGATTTCCGCAATCACCCTTTCCCGATCATCCGGATGCACGATATCCTGGAAATTGAGCTCTCCGCTTTCAAATTCCTCCTTAGCATATCCCCACTGGGAGATGTTTTCTGTGACGAATTGAACCGGCCCCTCTAGCCCTAACTTCCAGATAAAAGCCACAGCCGGGCTGCTCTTCAAAATGAATTCCAGCGTTTTTAATTCCTCTAAAGCCCGGGAAAGGTCATCTTCCACCTGTTTGATCCGGGAGATGTCAGAGATCATGGCAAATGACCCCCGGAATTCCCCGTTTTTCAAAATTGGTGTGGCAGAAACAAGGGCTGGAAGAGGCGAACCATCCTTCTTTTTGAATGTCCTTTCGTGCCTTTCCCTTGAGCCCTGCTTCCTCCTTTCCATCCTTTGCCGGTAGTCTGAAATCTCGCTTTCCCAGACCAACTCCTCTGCGGGATGGCCGAGCATTTCTTCCAGGGAATAACCTAACATCTCCTGCATGCGCTGGTTGGCAAAGGTGATCACGAAATTCTCATCTACAATCAGGATTCCCTCATTGGTGGTCTCCACAACTCTTTTAAAAAGGTCCTCCTCCTCTTCCAAAGGGGAAACTCCTTTCTTGCTTTGTTAAAAATTATTATAAAAAAATTAATTAGTTTTGAGAATTTTCAAGTCCCGGGGCTAAAGCTCTTTTTTCCTTCCGGAATCTTCGCCGGGCTTTATGAAGAGCCTCCGCACATTCCTCCTGAAAGAGCTTTTTCCCTTTACCACCAGAAGCGGTCGAAAAAGGGATTTTTGGAGGAAAGGGAAACCGGTACAGCCAGGCAGGCGCTTCCTTCGGGCACAATCCCCAATTCCCGGGCGGACCGGCCCAGTGTGTACTGCACCCGGTTGTCGAAGCCCATTTCCCCTAAAAACTGCACTGCGGAACCGATGCTTATTCCCAGGTCTATCAGGGAAAAAGCGCAGAAGACCTCTCCTCTCCTTGAGGCATCGCAATTCTTGGTGCAGAAACCGCAGTTAAGCTCTAAGGGCTCGTTTTTCGCAAAGAAAAGGAGAATGCGGCAGTTGTTCCTCCGTATGGTCTGGGCATCCCTTAAAAAAATGGATTTGGGAGTCCCTTCCTTTTCCCCTATCTCTTCAGCCTTCAGGAGAAGCTTCTCCAGGGTTTCCTCGTCCTCTAAGAGCAGCACTTGCACGGAGTCCCTTCCCTTGCCTTTGGGAGCTGTCATAGCCCTGGCTACAGCTAAAGGAAGTGCGCTTTCAAATGCCCTTTTTAAAAGTTCCTCGCGTTCCATCTTATCACCCTCACTTCTTTAAGTTTTTGTTCAATTTACTTAGAATTTTTTCCTTCTCCCTGGCAAAAATTTCCTGGGCCTTCTTTAAGATGAGAGCCTCATCCAAAAAGACCATTTTCCTGTTTTTTACCACGATTTTCCCGTCAATGAGGACGTCCTTTACGATCTCCGTTCCCGACATGGCATAAATCAGGTTGTTTAAGAAAGTGCCTTCAGACAGGTTTTTGGAAGGCGGAGGATCGAGCACCACGAGGTCTGCCTTGAACCCTGCGCCAATCTGACCAATTTCCCCTTCTAACTCCAGGGCTCGGGCAGCGTTCAAAGTCAAAGCTCGAAAAACGAAGGGAGGACTGAAAGCTTTCTCCTCCATGGAAGAGACTTTCTGAAGCATGGAGCCCAGCCTGGCTTCTAAAAGAAGATCGTAATTGCTGCTTGAAGCTGCGCCATCACAGCCGAAAGTGATATTCACCCCTTCCCGTTCCATTTGGAACATGGGCGAGAGCCCATCCGTGAGCTTGCAATTGGTGAAGGGACAATGAACCACAGAAGTGCCGCTCTCGGCCAGAAGCCCGATTTCCCCTTCCTCCACCCAGATCACGTGCGCCAGTAAAGTTGAGGGTCGAAGAGCGCCCAACTTCTTAAGGGCCTGGATTTCCCCTGAGCCCAACCTCCTCCTCACCTGTTCCGTGGGCTCTTTTCCCTCAGCAGCGTGGGCGTGAAGCCCAACTTTGTATTTCTGGGAAAGCCAGAGGAGCCCTTCCACTAACTCCTGCGTGCAGGCAGGCAAGCCGGCGAAGGAAAGTTTCACCCTGATCCGACCCTCTGCCGCTTTATGCCACTTCTTGAGGAACCTCTCGCTATCCTCCAGACACTCCTCCGTAGTTTTCACCGGGGTGTTTCTCCCTTCCGGATAGTCGTTCTGCATCTTGCCCACCACGGCCCTTAACCCGGAATCAATCAGGGCCTGGATCACTGTTTCCTCCCCTGATTCGCCCACCAAATCCGCCACGGTCGTGGTCCCCGATTTGATGGCCTCCATGGCTCCTAAAAGGGTGGAATAATATAAGGCCTCTTCGCTCCAGAGCTGGGGAAATTGCCAGATGATTTCCAGCCACTCCGTGATGTGGAGATCGTCCATCAGCCCCCGTCCGAAAGTCTGATAAAGGTGAGTGTGGCAATCGATCAGGCCGGGGATCACCACCCGGCCTTCTGCATCCAGGATTTCCTCATCCTCACTCTTTTTCTCCCTTAAAGGGGCCTCCCCTACCCCCACGATCCGGTTTCCTTCAATGAAAATAGAGGTTTCAGGCAGGATTTCCCTGCCGTTAAAGATCCTGGCATTGCGCACAATTAGGCCCATAATCCACTTACCCTTCAGGAGTGGAACTCAGCTTGTGGAAAGCTTCCAGGCAAATCTCGGTCATTAAATCGAAGATGGGCTCCAGGGCCTCCTCATCCGAAAGCACCTCTTTGCTGTGGTGGTTGGCGACCACTGTGAGAATGGTGCTCACTTTCACCTTTCTCAAATAGCCGATCACGAAAAGGGCGGAGGACTCATTTTCCACGCTCAAGACTCCGGAATCCACGAGCCACCTTTCCCTTTCCAGGAAATCAGGATCAGCGAAGACGGAGCCTTTGTAGAAGGCATCGTGGCTCCAGATGGTTCCCATATGAGCTTTAATCCCCTTCTCTCTGGAAGCCTCCAGGAGCGCCATGGTTAAATCGAAATCGGCAATGGCAGGGAATTCCAGGGGAACGTATTCCAGGGAGGTGCCATCGGTTCTCACTGCGGAATTGGCAATAACCACTTCCCCGATTCTCAGTTCTTTCTGAAGGGCACCCGTGGTTCCCAGCCTCACGAAGTATTTGGCTTGAAGCATGATCAGTTCCTCCAGAGCGATGGCTGCTGAGGGACATCCCATCCCTGTGGAGACCACGCTCACGGAAAGGCCCCTGTGCTTCCCGGTATAGGTCACGAATTCGCGGTTTGAGGCCACAAGTTTAGGCTCCTCGAAGTGCTCGGCGATGAGCCGGCATCTTCCAGGATCCCCGGGCAGGATCACGTATTCCCCTACCTCCCCTGGAGAAACTTGCAAATGATGCGTTCTCTTCATGGCTCGTTCTCCCCTTTCAGGAGATCCACCAGGGCCCCGGCGGCAATTTTTATAGCCATATCCACGCTTTCCCTGATCTCCTCATAACTGACTTCCTCGCCCGTGGCCAAACTTCCCGCTATGACCAGAATGCTTCCCACCTGAGCCTTCCTCAGAGAACCCACCACAAAGAGGGTGGAGGATTCGTTTTCAATCGCCAGAACCCCTGCCTCAACCCAGATCTGAACCCTTTTTTTGAAGTCTCCAAAGGCCAGAGGCGATTCTCTGTAGAAGGCATCGTGGCTCCTGATGATTCCCAGATGGTAGGGGACCTTTTCCCTTTCCGCTCTCTTCCTCAAAGCCTTCAGGAGGGAAAAATCCGCTACTGCAGGATAGGAAGGATGAATGTATTCCAGGGAAGCCCCGTCGCCCCGAACTGCTCCTGTGGCGATCACTATCTCTCCCGGCCTTATCCCGGCCTGCAGGGAACCGGCAGTTCCAACCCTGAGAAAGTACTTGCAGCCTACATTTACCAACTCCTCAATGGCCACAGCGCTGGACATGCATCCGATTCCCGTGGAACAGACGGCCAGGGGAAATCCCTCGTAGAGGCCGTTAAAGATTCTGAACTCCCTGTTCTCGGAGACCTGGCGCGGATTAGCGAAAAAATTTTCCGCGATGTAGGTCGCCCGTGCGGGATCGCCGGGCAAAAGCACTGCCCTGTGGACATCTCCTTTCCTGCATTTAATGTGATATTGAATCTGCTCCAAACTGGCACCTCCTTTAAAATCAAGGCACTTAATTTCTTCCTTTCCTTCCTGAGCCTGCTAAAAGCGCTCCGAAAGGTTTCAAGTGCTTTCTTCCAAATTCTTCAATGGCTTCTGCCCTTTTCAGGATAAAGCCGGGAGGGGAAGGGTTAAAGAATACCGAGGAACTCACGTAGACCTCCTCAAGATGACTTTGAAGAAGTTTTTTGAACTCCCAGTAAGTGTAAAAATGCAGTTCGTTGAAGACGCTGGGTTTGAAGAGGCCCCTGATTCTTCGAGAAAGCCCATAAAAGGATAAAAGGTTAAGCACGGCTACCACAACTTTGCCCGAGGGTTTAGCCACCCTTTTCATCTCCTTCAAAAAGCGGCTGGGTTCCCTGGAGGCTTCCAGGGAGGTCATAGCGAGAACCACATCAAAAGTATCGTCTTGGAAAGGGATCTCCTCCCCTACCCCCACCTTCACGTTAAAGCCCCTGCGCCGCGCAATTTCCAGCATCTTCTCCGCAGGGTCAATACCTGAAACCTCCAGGCCCAGCCTCCGGAACTCCATGGCAAAAAGACCGGTGCCAATCCCCACTTCCAGCATTTTAAGGCCTGGCTCTGGATCAATCAGTTTAACCAGGAGGTCCAGCTCCAGGGCCTTGACCTTCCTGCCCACAGGCGTATCAAACCAGCTATCGTAAGAGGAGGCCAGACTGTCAAAAAGGGCCTTTTGTTCCATGCCCACATTATAATGCATGCCCGGGGATTCTTGGCCCATTCCCTGCCACCCGTTTGACTTTCTTTCCCTTCGTAAGGGTAAAATAAAGGAGCGTGGTCTTGGAACCACTCATTACTTAAAGGAGATGTCCCATGGAAGGAATAATCTTTCTCCCTACCTGGCAAGAGATGGTGATGATCCTGATTGGCCTGTTGCTTGTGGCCGTTTCCCTCATCAAGAAGTACGAGCCCCTCCTGCTACTCCCTATCGGAATCGGAATTCTGCTCGTAAACCTCCCCTCCTCCCCTTTAAAGGAAGCGGGCTCCATTCTGGACTTTCTCTTTCAATACGGGATCAAAACCGAGATCTTCCCCCTGCTGATTTTCATTTCCATTGGCGCCATGATGGATTTCCGCCCCCTGGTGGAGAGGCCCTGGCTGATCGTCTTCGGGGCCGTGGCCCAGATGGGGATTTTTGCCACGCTCATCGTGGCTTTGCTTTTGGGTTTTAACCTCTTCCAGTCAGCATCCATTGGAATTATCGGCAGCGCCGACGGACCGACATCTATCTATGTCACAGCTCAACTGGCTCCGGAGCTCATCGGTTCCGTGAGTCTGGCCGCCTACTCCTATATGGCCTTAGTGCCCATCATTCAACCCCCGATCATGCGCCTTCTGACCACCAGAAAGGAAAGAAAAGTGCGCATGGAAATAGGGGCCGTTCCCGTGAGCGGGACCGTGCTCAAGATCTTTCCCTATATGATTTTAATCCTTTCCGCCCTCTTGAGCCCCATGAGCGTCCCCTTGATCGGGTTTTTGATGTTCGGCAACATCCTGGCTACCTCCGGGGTTACGGATTCCTTAGCCAAAGCGGCGAAAGAAACCCTCTCGGGATTAGTCACCCTGTTTTTGGGAATCACCATTGGAGCCAGCATGAAAGCCCAGGTTTTCCTGAAAGTGGAAACCCTGCTCATTTTTCTCCTGGGCCTGGTGGCTTTTGCTCTGGGCACCGCTTTCGGAGTGCTTGTAGGGAAACTCCTTCACGCCTGTGGTTTAAAAGTGAACCCCCTTGTAGGAGCTGCGGGCCTTTCCTCATTCCCTATGTCGGCGCGCCTGGTGCATCAGATGGGGCAGAAGGAGGACAAGCAGAACTACCTTCTGATGTTCGCCGCCTCCGCCAATGTCTCGGGGCAGATCGGCTCGGTCCTCGCCGGTGGCGCTCTCCTGGAGCTGGTTTCCAAATACGGAAACGTTTCTTCCCTTCAGGTGGGTCTGGAAATTCTCCTTCTGGGAATGGCCAAGGTCCTGGGCGCACTCCTTCTTATGGCCCTCTGCATTTACCTTCTCAGGAAGGTTCTCCCCCAAAAGTCCGAGCAGGGCTCCTGATTATTTTCTTTTTTGCTCCCAGTGGGCCCTCAAAGTCCTGATTTGCCCGGCGTGCCAGGAATAGTGGTCCGCGATCCAGACCACAATTTTCCAGAGCGGATACTCGTCCCCCCAGATTTTCCGGGATGATGTGAATTCTTCTTGGGGTAAATCGGCGAGCAATTGCCGAAAAGCGCCGTGGGTTTCCTTGAGCAACTCCATCCATTGGGGGAAATCCTTGGGTGCCCTTGGGGAAAACTCCCTGAGGTCGAACTTCCCCCCTTTGAGGGCGCTCACAGCCTCAAGCACGGTGAGCGCCATGTGGGCCACCTTGAACCCGATTGTGGAAACTCCCTGGGGCATGGGCTCTTCCAGGGCCGCTTCCGGCCCTAAAGCTTTAGGAAGAGGCTTAAAATAAAACTCCTCCGAGGTTATCCCCTTTGTGGCTACTTCTACTTGTCCCCAGGTGTCGTCCAGCTGAAAAAGAAGCACTTCTTTGGAGCTTAATTGCCTTTCCATGATTAACCCCCTTTTATATTTTTTATATTGAATTCAAATGCCAAATCGAAGCTTAGATCATTATACCTTCCCTGATCCTTCTATACCCAATTCCTGAAGGGAAAGCTCTATCCCCGAAAAGTTTTAAGGATTTTCCTACAATCCGAAGGTCAATGCCCTGTTTAATCCCTAAGGACGGGCCATTAGACTCGAAATTGGAGCAAAAAACATGTCCGCAGGCGCTCAATAAAAAAGCAGGGAATATTCCCTGCTTGAACGTCGTTTAAATTTGAAATAGCTGATGAATGAAAGGAATTCTAAATGATGGGATTTTGGTGGCATTGGGGAACACCCTGGGGATGGTTGGGATGGACCTTTATCGGGATTGTCTTTCTGGTTTTTCTGATCCGGGCAATCGTGTCCATAGTGCGAGGCCGCTCGCCCTCTATGGGGGTAATGTGCGGTATGAGCGGAATGAGCGGTCATTCACATTCCCAGGATCACGACCATTCCCTGGAAATTCTCAAAGAGCGCTATGCTCGGGGAGAAATCTCTCGGGAACAGTTCGAGCAGGTGAAAAGAGACCTGGGAAATTAGCATCTCTTATTCCCCCGGTCTCTTTTTAAGATAAAAGTTCCAATTATCTTTATAATCGCCTCCACCACCTGAGGCTCAATGTGTTCCACAGTATCCCGGGAGGTGTGGTAGACGAAGCCCTCCTTGTAGTCGTTGATGTTGAAGCTCATGGCACAGATGTTGGTGGCCTCGATGCCCTTTTCTCCGAAAGCAGCGGCGTCCGTTGAGCCCCCTCCGAAGGACATCCCGGAAACCTTGTCCGCATATCCCAAAGAGCGGGCGATGGAGGCGCATTCCTCAGCCAGCTCCCTGGAGAGGGGGACAAAGGTGTTCAAATCCCGGGCAAAGAAGTTCAAATGCTTGAGCTGGTACACCGTGTCGATGTTCAGGACCCTGGTGGGGATGGCCTGGAGTTCCTCCCTGTGTGCTTTAATGAAGGCCCGGGCGCCGCGCAGCCCCGCTTCCTCCGCGTCAAAAGAGACGAAGAGCAAACGGGTATTGCTCAGGGGATTTCCCCTCCTTTTCGCTTCGCTGAAGACCTTGGCCAGCTGAAGCATTATGGCCACGGCGATCATGTTGTCCCCTGCAGCCGGGGAAACTTGGTTTGTGGTGAAGAAAAGAAAAGGAAGCACGGGAAGCAGTCCCACGAGGAGGAGGATGGAGGGCCACTGGGGGAAGGCAATTCCCGAAAGGGTAAGGATCAGGGCTATGAGTGAAATCACCAATCCCAGAAAGAGGAAGCCGATCCCCGCCAATATCATCAGGGAGTAGAGCCTGGGGAAGCGGGCCAGAAGTTGAAAGACGTAAGCCGCATCGTGATGCGCGGAAACGATGATCTGTTCCCTGGGCTTCTGAGCTGGTTCAATTGTGCCCCAGACGTTATATCCTTTCCTTTTGGGGAAGAGAGGGTCAAGGATCTCGTAGTAGCGCACAAATTGCCCGTAGAAGACGAAATTCCCCAGGGCAAAGCCAATGAAAGCCCAGAGCGGTAAATGAAAGAAAAGGAGAAGGGAGGAGGCCAGGTAGAGGACTACCAGCCCGGGTATGTATTTCAGGAAAGCCTGGGGGTGGCAGATGAATTCCTCCATTTTTACCGTTCCCGGGTCGCAGTGCTTTCCCAGCTCCTCTTTGATCCGCTCTGCGGCTTTAAAGCAGGAGTCCGATCCCGTGATCCTTCCCGGAAAGGCTTCCGTGACCTCTTTCGTGAAGTCTAAAGCTTCTTGCGCTAGCTCGGAATTGAAGATAATTTCTTGATTTTCCAAAATAAAATTCCTCCTTTCAAAAATGGGGACTGTCCCCATTTTTTCCAAGACCGCTATCCGGCATTGGAACTGGTTCCCAATCTCCATTTTTTAAAAAATGGACAAAAATCCTCAGAATTTCGCAAAGTCCTTAAAAA
>Ga0207433_10000987_pt1 | contig 63583 bp, 66 predicted proteins | sample YelNatPaOPGAMG01_FD_187559 | JGI IMG/M metagenome (GOLD analysis project Ga0207433, IMG submission 187559) | Hot spring thermophilic microbial communities from Obsidian Pool, Yellowstone National Park, USA - OP-RAMG-01 (SPAdes) (version 3) | ecosystem: Environmental > Aquatic > Thermal springs...
ATTAACCAATATTAAAAAGAAAAGATGGCGCAGATAACCAAACTGCTTAAAAATAAGAATTTTTTCTTTTTATGGTTTGGTCAAATCATTTCTCAGTTGGGTGATAGACTTGGTCAGATGGCTTTGATTGGTTTTGTTTCCTTAAATATGCAGGGCTCAAGCATAGAGATAGCCAAGGCATTATTTTTTACGATTCTGCCGGTTTTTTTAATCGGTCCGGTAGCAGGGGTTTATGTAGATAGGTGGGATAAAAGAAAAACTTTATATACTTGCGATTTTTTAAGGGCAATTTTAGTTTTGATTATTCCTTTATTTTTAATTAGTAGCAAAACAAGGTTTTTAGTTTATCTTTTGATATTTTTGATTTTCTGTATTGGCAGGTTCTTTATTCCCGCAAAATTGGCGATAGTGGTAGATCTGGTAGAAAAAAAGGATTTGCTTTTAGCTAACTCTCTTATCAATACTACAGGAATGATTGCGGCTATTTTGGGCTTTGGTTTGGGAGGGATTTTGGTTGAATGGTTTGGTCCTAAAGGAGGTTTTTACTTAGACAGTTTAAGTTTTTTAATCTCTGCTTTCTTTATTTTTCTTATTGGTAAGACAAGTGGTAATCCCATCAAGATAAAAGAGCTTGCTTCCGAGATAGTAAATGTGGTAAGTAAATCAATATGGCAGGAACTCAAAGAGGGTTTTGTATATTTCTTTAAAAATAGATATGTTAGATTTACTGCCTGGATAATGTTTGTGCTCTGGTCTGCTTTGGGTTCAGTTTATGTAGTCTTAATTGTTTTTATCCAAAAGACCTTAGGCTCAATTACAAAGGATTTGGGGCTTTTAATTACTTTTTTGGGTACAGGTCTTTTTTTAGGTTCTCTTTTATATGGAAAATTCGGACAAAAATTTTCCCATTACAAAACAATCTTTGTTTCTTTGATCTTAAGTGGAATTTTTCTTTCTTTCTTTAGTTTATCTTTAAGTTTTAGACCGAGTTTTTATTTAGCAGGATTACTTACTTTTATTTTAGGATTAGTTATTTCTCCGATTATGATTGTTTCCTATACTCTTATTCATAAGATAAGCCAAGATTCAATGATGGGCAAAACCTTTAGTTCTTTGGAGATGGTGATGCATCTGGCATTTATTTTATTTATGTTTATAAGTAGTTTTCTTTCGCGCTATGTTTCAGAATTATTTATACTTCTTTTGGTAAGTACAGTATTTATAATCTTAGGATTTTTAAATCTTTTTTACCGTAGCAAGGTTCTATGGTTAAGATAGAAGCAGATAAAAAACTCACCAAAGATAAACCTATTGAGAGATTTATCCCCTCTTTAGTTTATATCCCTTTGATTCAGCATACGGGAAAACCTAATAAATCTTTAGTAAAGATAGAAGACTATGTATTTTTAGGCCAAAAAATCGCGGATACTGATGCGCTTGTTTCTGCACCTGTCCATGCTTCTGTTTCAGGTAGGATAGAATCTATCCAAAAATTTCCTCATCCAAGTTTAGGGGTTTCTGAAGCAATAGTTATTGAAAATGATGGAAAAGATAAAACTGAAGCGAAGAATAATTTAAACCAAGAAGCAGTAAATAAATTAAGTCCAAAAGATTTAATTTTAAAGATAAGGCAGGCAGGTATTGTGGGTTTAGGCGGAGCAGGTTTTCCTACCCACATAAAACTTAGTCCTCCTAAACCCATAGATTCCTTAATTATAAACGGCGCAGAGTGTGAGCCATATTTAACGAGTGATTTTCGCTTAATGTTAGAAAAGACAAATCAGATCATTAAAGGGATAGAGTTGATAGTAAAGATTTTAGGGGTAAAAAAGGTTTATATCGCTATAGAGGATAATAAACCCGAAGCAATAAAAGCCTTTGAGAAAGAATTAAAGGCATTACACATTACACATTACACATTACACATTTTAAATTCCTACTATCCCCAAGGAGCAGAGAAACAACTGATTAAAAATATCTTAAAAAGAGAAGTACCTTGCGGTAAACTTCCTTTTGATGTAGGGGTTGTTGTACAGAATGTAGCTACTTGTTTTGCGATATATGAGGCGGTTTATCTTAATAAGCCATTATATGAAAGGGTAGTTACGGTTACGGGAAACTGTCTTTCTCATCCTAAAAATATTTTGGTGCGTATCGGTACTCCTATTAAAGATTTAATTTCTCTTTGCGGTCCTTTAAAGGGAAAACCCAAAAAGATAATTTTCGGTGGACCGATGATGGGGATGTCCCAATATACTGATGAAGTTCCGGTAATAAAAACTACTACGGGAATAGTTGTTTTAGGTGAAAGCGAAGTTAAGATTTCAAAAGAAGAGTTTTGTATCCGCTGTGGTAGATGTGTAGAAAATTGTCCTGTAGGACTAATGCCGGCGATTTTAAGTTTAGCCAGTCAAAGCCAAAATTGGGAACTGGCAAAGGAGTATTCTATATTTGATTGTATTGAGTGTGGTTTATGTGGTTATGTGTGTCCGGCAAAGAGAAATATGGTACAATATATAAAACAGGCAAAATTAGTTTTATTAAAAGATGAACGAAAATAAAAAATATATATTAGTCCTTTTTCTGATCTGTTTTTTGGCAGGTGTTATGCTGAGTTTTGTTTACAGCCTTACGCAGGCGCGCATCGAAGAAAGAAAAAAGGAAGAGCTTGATACCGCAATTCATGAATTTTTTCCCCAAGCAAAAAAGATGGAAGAACTTAAAAAAGAGGATTTCAATTATTATCAGGCAAATGATGAGAAAGGTAGTATTTTAGGTTATATATTTATATGCGAAGCAAAAGGTTATTCTAGTACTATTAAGGCAATCGTCGCCACTGAACCGGATGGCAAAATAAAAGAGATAAAAATTTTAGGGCAAAATGAGACCCCGGGAATTGGAACAAGGATTACTGAGGAAGGATTTTTAAATAGATTTAAAGGAAAGAAAAAAGAGGATAGTATTGATACCATTTCCGGGGCAACGGTTTCCTCCAGTAGTTTAATTAAGGCGATAAAAGAAAATTTAAATAAGATCTTTCAATAAAAATTATGGAAGAAAAACTTTTAGTTTCTTTTTGGCCCCATATTCAGGATAGAGTTTCTACAAAAAGAATTATGTGGACGGTTTTTTTATGCCTTCTACCTTCAGGTATTGCGGGAGTTTATCTTTTTGGACTCCATGCTTTACTTTTAATCTTTGTTTCCATATTTACTGCAGTGATAACCGAAGCAATAATTCAATTTTTAAGAAAAAAAGAAATCACTATTACGGATGGGAGTGCTGCTTTAACCGGGCTTTTAGTTGCCTATAATTTATCGCCTTCGGTTCCTTTTTGGATTCCTATGGTGGGAAGTTTTTTTGCGATTGCGATTGCCAAGCAGGCATTCGGAGGCTTAGGAAGGAATATCTTTAATCCCGCTTTATCCGCAAGGGTATTTCTTTTGCTTTCTTGGCCTACTTATATGACTTCTTTTGTAAAACCATTTTCTGGACTTGATACCGTAAGCTCCGCTACACCTTTAGTTCTCTATAAAGAAGCAAATTTAAATTTATCTAATATGGGATTAAGTTATCTTGACCTTTTTTTGGGAAAGAGAGCAGGCTGTATCGGAGAAGTGGCTATTCTTTGGCTTCTTTTGGGAGCGGTTGTGCTTTTATTTTTAAGAATTATTACTTTACATATTCCTCTAAGTTTTCTTTTAAGTTTTTCTACTTTAAGTTGGATTTTTTCCAAATCTGGTCCTTTTAAAGGCGATGTTTTATTTTCTTTAATGAGCGGAGGACTAATTTTAGGTGCTTTTTTTATGGCTACGGATTATGTTAGTTCTCCTTTAACTAAAAAAGGAAAAATTATCTTTGGAGTAGGTTGCGGTTTACTTACTTTTATTATCCGTAGATTCTCAGGATATCCGGAAGGAGTTTCTTTTTCTATCCTGATTATGAATGCCTTTGTTCCTTTGATAGACCGTTATTTAAAACCGCGCGTTTATGGAAAAAAATAATAATTTATTAAAAGAGTTTACCAAAGGAATATTTAGAGAAAATCCCATCTTTCATATTGTATTGGGTTTATGTCCTACCTTGGCTATAACTACTTCTTTGGAGAATGCCTTAGGGATGGGAATAGCAGTGATATTTGTTTTGGTCTTTTCCAATTTAGTGATTTCCAGTATTAGAAAAATCGTTCCCGATAAAATCCGCATCCCTTGTTTTATTGTCGTAATTGCCTCTTTTGTAACCATTGTAGAATTATTAATGCAAGGATATTTACCAGATTTGGCTAAAAGATTAGGGATATTTTTACCTTTAATTGTAGTTAACTGTATAATTATGGGAAGAGCTGAAGGGTTTGCTAAAAATCATAAGGTTTTGTCTTCTATATTCGATGGTTTGGGAATGGGTTTAGGATTTAGTTTAGCGATTTTAATTGTAGCAGGGATAAGGGAATTTTTGGGAACAGGAAGACTTCTGGGTAGAACTGTATTTTTAGGATTTTCTCCTTTAGCGGTATTTATTCTTCCACCCGGAGCTTTGCTTACTTTAGGGCTTTTACTTTGTTTATTTAAAAAATTAAAGAAAGGGAGTTAAATATGGATATTAAGACAAGTCTTATGATAATTATCGGTATGGTTTTTATTAACAATTTTATCCTTTCTAAATTTTTAGGGTTATGTCCATTTTTAGGAGTTTCACGCAATATAAAACCTGCTTTGAGTATGGGTTTGGCGGTGATATTTGTCATGACTTTATCCAGTATCGTTACTTGGTTAGTTTATAGATTTATACTTTTACCTTTAAATATCACCTATTTAAGAACGATTGTTTTTATTTTAGTAATTGCTACTTTTGTGCAGTTTGTGGAGATGGTGATTTTAAAGAAATCTCTGGCTTTATACCGTACTTTAGGGATATATTTACCTTTGATTACTACCAACTGTGCGGTTTTGGGTGTTACCGTATTAAATATCAATAACTTTTTTGTAAATAATCATCCGGTAGCAGGAAGTTTTTTCTATTCGGTTTTAGAAGGATTTTTTGCGGGAGTTGGTTTTACTTTAGCACTTTTGATTATGTCCGGGATAAGGGAGCGTCTTATGTTAAATGATACCCCATCTTTATTTAAAGATTTGCCCATTGCTTTTGTGGTGGCTTCTTTGATGAGTTTAAGTTTTATGGGGTTTAATGGCTTTAGGTTCTGATGAATAATTTAGCAGTTATAATTAGTAGTATTGCTACTTTAGGTTCATTGGGGATTTTATTTGGTTTGGGCTTAAATTGGGCATCTAAGAAATTTTCCGTAAAACTCGATGAGCGATTAGATAAAATCTATAGCAAACTTGCTCAAGCAAACTGTGGTGCTTGCGGTTTTTCTGGTTGTTTGGCTTTTGCCCAGAGTTTATTAGAAGGAAAGTCCCATCCGGATAGCTGTCCGGTTACCGAAAGAAAAGCTTTAGAAGAGATCGCTAAGATTTTAGGAGTAAGTTTAAAAAAAGAAATTAAAAAAGTAGCGGTTTTAAATTGTCGGGGAGGAATAAATTCTAAAGATAAATTTGAATATAAAGGCATAGATGATTGTATTTCTGCAAATCTTCTTTTAGGTGGGAAAAAAATTTGTATCTATGGTTGTTTAGGTCTGGGAACCTGTGTAAAGGTCTGCCCTTTTGGAGCAATAAGGATGAATGAGGAGAATTTGCCACATATAGATGAAGAAAAATGCACTGCCTGTGGTAGATGTGTAGAAGTATGCCCCAAAGGATTATTTAGTATTATTGCCCAAAATAAACTCTATTTGGTTGCCTGTAAATCTAAAGATTTAGGTAAAGAGGTAATAAAGAGTTGTAAAGTAGGTTGTATTTCCTGTAAGAAATGTGAAAATGTCTGTCCGACGGGTGCAATAAAAGTGATAGATAATTTAGCGGTAATTGATTATAATTTATGTAATGACTGTGGTAAATGCTTTGAGGTATGTCCAACGGGCGCGATTCTAAAAAAGGAAAATAAATTATGGAAGAAAAAGACTTAAAAAATATTGCGGTTTTTGCTTCAGGAAGAGGAACAAATTTTTCGGCAATTGCCAGGGCAATTAAAAAAGGAAAGATTAAAGCAAATTTATCCCTTTTGGTCTGCGATAATCCTCAGGCAGGCGTAATTGGTCGGGCAAAAAGGATAGGGGTAAAGGTAGCTTTAGTATTAAGAGAGGATTTTAAAAGTAAGAAGGATTTTGAAACAAAGATAATTCAGCATTTAGAGGAAAATAAAATTGATTTAATTGTTCTGGCAGGTTTTATGCGGTTATTAAGTAGTGATTTTGTAAAAAGATATTTCGGTCGGATTATTAATATCCATCCCGCACTGCTTCCTTCTTTTAAGGGAAACCAAGGCATAAAAGATGCCTTTGATTATGGAGTAAAGATTACCGGTGTTACCGTTCATTTTGTAGATGAGAAGATGGATCATGGACCGATAATCTTACAGGAAATAGTTAAAATTAAAGAAAACGATACCTTAGAGACTTTGGAAGAAAAAATTCACAAAATAGAACATAAGATTTATCCCGAGGCAATTCGATTATTTATAGAAGGCAAACTTAAAATAGAAGGAAGGAAAGTAAAAATTCTTACCTAAAGGCGATCTACGAGGTCGTATAGGTTTAGGGTTGTTTTATTTTTGCTTTGCTGAAGACGATCTTGTTTTGAGAGTTTAGGTCTTTTATCTCTACCATTAAAAATCGGTCAAATTCATAACTGTTTAAAACATAAGAGATAATTTTAATTATCTCATCCTCTATTTTTATCTTAGAATCAGCTAATCTTTTTATCGCATATTCGAAAGAAAAAGTATCTTCGCTAAAATTCCCATTTATTTTTTCAATTTGAAAGTATTTCTTTAATTCCTCATCTTGAAAACGCATAGCGATCCTTTGGGAAATCTGTTGGGCTAAAAAATCCTCCATCTTTATATCATAGGGGTTAAGATGTTTACCATTTTGATCTCCCAAGGCATTTGGATTAAGTTCTACTTTTATCACATATCTACGATTTGCCTCATTCCAAGGTATGAATCCTGCATAGGATTTTTTTATATCTAGGGTGTTTCCAATCAAAGTATAATCTATTCCTATATTTATATCCGAGGCAACTAAACCATAGAATTCCGGAGGATTTTCTGCGCTTAAAAATACTCTTCCTACAGTAATAATTATATTTCTCAGTTTATCAATTACCTCTTCATCTAAAAATTTTTCTTTGTCTATTCCAAAATCCTTATGGATGATGCGTGGTAAGGGTGCATATATCCAGAGAGTATTAGAAGAAGATTTAGTAATTACCTTAAAATTATATTCTTCTTGGCAAATCTTTTCTATCTGGTGGGGGATATCCTCTTGTTTATAAGTAGGTTCATAAGAAAGAGAACAACTGGTAAGGAAGAACAAAAGTAAACTAAAGTGAAGGACGATTTTTGCCGTATTCCTTAAAGATCGCTTCAATTTCATCGTAATCAAGTTCTTCTTTGGCAAGCAGTTCCTGAGCAAATCTATCTAAGAGTTTATCTTCTCTTTTAAGGAGTTCTTCTACTTCTCTTAGACATTCCTGAAGTATTTCTTGAGTTTCGTTATTAAGTTCTTCTTTTATTTTTTCGGAAAGAAATGATATCCTTTCTCCCCGATAGGCACCCATACTCTGATGCATGGTCTCCAGGAGTGTATAATCACCCACCCGATTAGATTTTCCCATACCATATTTCCAAACCATCTGATGCGCATACCACATCGCTTGGCGAAAATCTTCTGAGACACCGGTGGTGGTAGTGCCAAATTTTAATTTCTCTGCTACATAAGAGCCTAAATAAGATTTTATATTTCCTAAAAGTTCTTCTCTTGTATGGACATGGAGTTCTTCGCGCGGATGCGGAACAACCATCCCCAATGCTTCACCTCTGGCAGCGATAGAGATTTTAAAAACATCCTTAAATGGCTGTAAGAAATAAGTGGCAATGGCATGACCTGCTTCATGATAGGCAACTTTTTTTCTTTCCTCTTCACTAAAGACCCTTTTATGTTTTATCCCCATTTCTACTCTTTCTAATGCTTCGGTAATTTCTTTCATTCCCACTGCCTCTTTTTTATTTCTTACCGCAATTAAAGCAGCTTCCCGGGTAAGGTTGGCAATATCCGCAGGAGTTTTATACACTGCCATGCGGGCAAGGCGCTTAATATCAATAGTATGGTCGTATTTTATATCTTTTAGATAATACTGAAATAACTTTTCTCTTTCTTCTAAGTTTGGTAAGTCTACATATATTTTTCGGTCAAATCTTCCTGGTCTTAAAAGCGCAGGGTCTAAGAAACTTTCCGGAGCATTAGTTGCACCGATCACCACAATATTATAGTCTTTTTCTTTTAGACCATCCATTTCCACTAATAGTTGATTTAAAGTGGTGTTAAATTCAGTCTGCCCGCCGAAACCTCTATCCACCGCTCTCTGTGCGCCTACCGCATCCAATTCATCGATAAAGACGATACAGCCACCTTCCGCATAGGCAAGGTTGCGTGCCTGTTTGAAGAGCTTTCTTATCCGGCTGGCGCCTACGCCTACAAACATCTCTACAAATTCTGAACCCGACATAGAGATAAAGGGTAAGCCTGCTTCCGTTGCAATAGCCTTTGCTAAATAGGTTTTCCCACAGCCCGGAGGTCCGATCATTAATATACCTCTTAATATCTTCCCACCGATCCTGCGCAGTTGTGCCCGGTCAGTAATCAGCCTTACTACTTCCATCGCTTCCTGCTTTGCCTCGTCCATACCAATTACATCATCCCAATGAACATTTATCTCTTTAGATTTAGCTGCCTTTTTATGTAAGGCAGTAATTTTCATATGCCCACCCCGCATAATCCAAATCCATAAGGCACCGGATAAGGGAAGACTGATGATCTGTAATACTAAAAAGATATAGAAGAATAGACCGTATTGAGCAAGGGCAGATTTTTTAAAATAGGATTCTGAAGTTTGCCAAGAATAAATGGCGTTGCGGATAAAGATAACAAAACTGATTCCGATAATTGTAATTAAAATTGTTACAATAATACCGATCCAATGGAATTTTATGAATAGTTTAATTTTACGGATATTCATTTCGATTTTTAAAATAACATAATTTTTTAAAAAAGTCAATCTTTATTGATAATTGTTTAGTATTCTGATATAATTTAATGATAGGTTAGTTTAAATTGACATAGATAATATTATTCTATATAATGATAAAGTTATGGAAGAGATTTTGAGAAAAGAAAAGATAAGGTTATTTCAAAGTCAGGGGCTTTATGATTGCCCTATAACTTTGCTTAAGGAGCGTAAATCAATCCAGGAAATACGCGATAATTTTAAAGAATCCGAAGAAAAAGTAATCGCGGGTAGGATTATGGCAAAGCGCTTGCACGGAAAGGCACTTTTTTTTGACCTAAAGGATTTTTCGGGGAAATTACAGGTCTATATAAAAGAAGACCTGGTAGGTAAGGATTTATTTAATATAGTCAAAGATTTTGATATCGGAGATATCGCCTTATTTAAGGGCGAACTGTTTAAAACGCGTACCCAAGAAATCACCCTAAATGCCAAAGAGATGTATCTTTTATCCAAGAACTTAAGGCCTTTACCTGAGAAGTGGCATGGTTTGAAAGATATTGAAATTAGATACCGTCAGAGGTATCTGGATATAATTAGCAATGAAAAAGTAAAAGAAATATTTCTGTTGCGCAGTCTTATCGTTAAGGAGATCCGCAGTTTCTTAGATAATTTAGGCTTCGTGGAAGTAGAGACTCCGATGATACAAACTATCCCCGGAGGAGCAAGGGGTAGGCCTTTTAAGACCTATCATAATGAGTATGAGTTAGAATTATACTTAAGGATCGCTCCGGAGCTGTATCTGAAAAGACTTTTGGTAGCGGGTTTTGAGAAGGTCTATGAGTTAAACCGCAATTTCCGTAATGAAGGTATCTCTACAAAGCATAGTCCGGAGTTTACTATGCTAGAGGTATATTCCGCTTACAGTGATTATCAGGATATGATGGATCTAACCAAAAAACTCTTAATTCATTTAGCAAAGACCGTTTTGGGAAAGGAGAAATTTAATTATCAATCAAAAACTATAGATTTAAGTAATTGGCAGGAGGTCTCTTTTGCTAAACTTGTAAAAGAAAAATACGATATTAACCCCGATGATGATTTGAATACCTGGATTGAAAAATTGAGGAAAAATAATATCGCAGTGGGAAGTAACCTTTCCCGTTCATTTATTATAAATCTCATCTCCGAGTTGGTTGAGCCACAATCAGAAAATCCCGTATTCGTTACGGATCTTTTTAGTATATTTTGCCCTTTGGCTAAAAGAAAAAAAGACAACCCCTATCTTTCTGAAAGGTTTGAACTTTTTATTGCGGGCATTGAAGTAGCCAATGCCTATTCTGAATTAAATGACCCGATAGAACAGAGACAGCGTTTTGAAGAAGAATTAAAAGATTTAGCTGAGGATGAAAAGAGGCAGATCGATGAGGATTTTTTAGTTGCTTTAGAATACGGTATGCCCCCTGCGGGTGGTTTAGGGATTGGTATTGATAGGTTGGTGATGCTCCTTTTGGACCAACCCTCAATAAGGGATGTAATTATATTTCCGCTTTTGAAGCCTTAAAAGGACAAAATATGTGGCTGGAGTTTTTTATCAGCAAAAGGTATCTTTTGACTAAACGTAAACAGAAATTTCTTTTTCTCATCAGTGCGATCTCCATATTAGGTGTAGCGGTAGGGGTGGCTGCTTTAATTGTGGTCATCAGCGTAATGAGCGGTTTTGATTATGATTTGCGTAACAAAATCTTAGGAAATATGGCACATATTACTATTGTGCATCCTGAGGGAAAATTAGAGTATCCTAAATTAATCCAAGCGTTAAAAGGATTAAACCAGATCCGAGGGATAAGCGCACAGGTTCAAGCTCAGGGATTTATCTTAAAAGAGGATAGATTTTTACCTTTGATGATTAAAGGGATTAAGCCTGAGGATGAGATAAAAGTTTCGGATTTAAAGAATTGTATGATTGGTGGTTCTTTAGAGGAACTGGATTCTTCCGGTATAATTTTGGGTAAGGAATTAGTTTCTGTTTTGGGACTAAAATTAAATGATGAAATTGTGATTTATAATCCTCAAGGCAAAGACTTTACTTTTAAATTAAAAGGGATATTTTATTCAGGGATATACGATTATGATTTAAATTTTGTTTATGTAAGGTTAGAAAAAGCACAGGAAATTTTTGGGCTAAAAGAAAATGAAGCAACCCAGATAGGCATAAAATTAAACAATCTTTATTTGGCGCAAAAATTAAAAGATAAGATTGAAAAGCTCTTAGGTTTTGAATATACTATAAGGAGTTGGCAGGAGATAAATAAAAATTTCTTTTCCGCCTTAAAATTAGAAAAGATTACTATGTTTATTATCTTAAGTCTTATTGTTTTGGTGGCAGCATTCAATATTGCCAGTACTCTGGTAGTAACCGTGGTAGAGAAAACCAGGGATATTGGCATTCTTATGGCTATTGGCTTAAATAAAAAGGCGATAAAAAGGATTTTTACTTTTGAGGGATTACTTATCGGTTTGATAGGAGTAACGCTTGGTTCTGTAGTGGGGATAAGTATCTCGCTTTTACTTAAAAGATACCAATTTATAAAACTACCTCAGGATATTTACTATATTGAGTATCTTCCCGTAAGGTTAGTTTTTTGGCCGGATATAGTCCTTATTGTTTTGGTGGCAATTTTGATTAGTCTTTTTTCTACTATCTATCCTGCTTCCTGTGCTTCGCGATTTAAGCCTGCAGAGGCTTTGAGGTACGAATGATGATTTTAAGGACAGAGAATTTACATAAAGTATATAATAATGGGACAAAATCACTGCATGTCTTAAAGGGGATAAATTTAGAGATTCCCGAGGGTATGTTTGTGGTTATTGTTGGTCCTTCCGGTGCAGGTAAATCTACGCTTTTGAATCTATTGGGTGGCTTAGACCAACCCACAGAGGGCAAAGTCTTTTTAAATGATTTAGACCTTTATAGTTTATCGGATAACCAGATAAGTCAGATACGCAATAAAACCTTTGGCTTTGTTTTTCAGTTTTATCATCTTTTACCAGAATTTAGTGTTTTAGAAAATATCCTGCTTCCTGCATGGATAAATAATTCTAATAATTTTAACCAGATAAAAATAAAAGCTATTGCGCTTTTAGAAAAAACAGGACTGGCTGAAAAAGTAAATGCTTTTCCTCAGCAGTTATCCGGAGGAGAACAGCAGAGAGTAGCAATTTGTCGCAGTCTTATTAATGAACCGAAGATCCTTTATTGCGATGAGCCTACGGGAAATTTGGATTCCCAATCGGGAAGCCAGATTATCTCTTTGATAAAGGAACTGAATAAAAAAAATAAAATGACGGTGGTTTTGGTTACTCATAATGAAGAGTTAGCCAAGCTTTCTGATAAAACTTTTTATTTAAAGGATGGGATTTTAAATTAGAAAGGAGAGAGATGAAGGTTTATATTAACGGTAAATTTTATGATAAAAAAGACGCAAAGATTTCTGTTTTTGACCACGGTCTGCTTTACGGAGATGGTGTTTTTGAGGGGATACGCAGTTATAACCGTTTGGTTTTTAAATTGAAGGAACATATCCAGAGATTATTTGAGTCAGCGCATTCTATCATGCTAAAGATCCCCTTAAGTAAGGAAGAGTTAATGAAGGCGGTAATTGAAACCCTTAAAATAAATAAATTAGATAATGCTTACATTCGTTTGATAGTTACCCGAGGAGAAGGCGATTTAGGACTGGATCCCCGTAAATGTGAAGGGAAAGCGACGGTAATTATTATCGTGGATAAAATTGTTTTATATCCGCAAGAGTTATATAAGAAAGGTATGTCAATTATTACTGTTCCTACGATCAGAAATCTTCCCGAGGCATTAAACCCCCAGATAAAATCTTTAAATTATCTAAATAATATCTTGGCAAAAATTGAAGCGATAAATGCGGGTTATGAAGAAGCAATTATGCTTGATTCCTTAGGTTATATTGCTGAATGCACGGGAGACAATATCTTTATTGTAAAAAATAATCAGCTTTATACCCCTCCTCAATGTATGGGAACATTAAGGGGGATTACCCGTGATACAGTTTTAGAGATCGCTAAGAAAAACAACCTGTCTGTTCATGAACATGTGCTTACCCGGCATGAGTTATATATCAGTGATGAATGTTTTCTTACCGGAACCGCTGCAGAGATTGTTCCGGTGGTAAAAGTAGATGGAAGAGTTATCGGTGAAGGTAAGCCCGGTAAAATTACTTTAAAAATAATGAAGGAATTCAAAAAACTAACTTTAACTGAGGGAGTAAGGTATTGATGTTATGTGATTTATGTGGGAAAAATCCGGCTACAGTCCATCTTACGGAGATAATTGACAATCAGGTTACAGAACTGCATCTCTGTGAGGAATGTGCAAGAGCAAAAAGCGTAGAGATGGAACAGCAGTTTGGCTTAAGTGACCTTTTGGCAGGCCTGGCAGAGTTTGGCAAAGGGATAGAAGAAGTAGAATCAAGTAAAATCAAATGTCCTAACTGTGGACTTTCTTATGATGAATTTAAAAAAATAGGAAAACTTGGCTGTTCCCAGTGTTATAGTGCTTTTAGAAGATACCTTAGTTCATTGCTTAAAAAGATTCACGGCTCTAACAAACATGTGGGTAAGTTTCCGATGAAAGTAGCAGCTGGTTTAGATAAAGAAAAGAAGTCTCTTCTTGAGGAGTTACGGCAAAAACTACAGAAGGCAATAGAACGGGAAGAATTTGAGGAAGCAGCCAAAATTCGTGATCAGATTAGGGAATTAGAAAAAAAACAAAATAAAGATGAAACTGGATGATCTTCTTCAGCATAGTAGTGAATGGCTAAAAGGAACCGGTCCTTATTCGGATATCGTAATTTCTAGTCGCGTGCGTTTAGCCAGAAATTTAAATAATATCCCTTTTCCTCACCGTTTGAATAAAAAACAGGCAAGGGAGGTTTTAGACAAGGTGCGTCTGGCAGCGGAAAAAACCGATTTTTTAAAAAACAGCTTATTTTTGGAATTGCAGAATCTTGATGCTTTAGATAAACAGTTTCTTATTGAAAGGCATCTTATGTCTTATGAGCATGCCCGTCCGGATAATCAACGGGCTTTAATCTTAGAAGAAAACGAGATAATTTCTATTATGGTTAATGAGGAAGACCATTTAAGGATGCAGGTGATGCAATCAGGCTTCAATCTGCAGGAGGCATTAAATATTATTAACCAGATAGATGATAGTCTTTCTCAGCATCTTGATTTTGCTTTTTCCCCTGATTGGGGTTATCTTACCAGTTGTCCTACCAATACCGGAACGGGTCTGCGTGGTTCAGTGATGTTGCATTTACCCGCCCTGGTAATGACCCGTCAGATAAATCGGATACTTTCTGCAATTGCTAAATTAAGTTTTACTACCCGCGGTCTTTATGGAGAGGGGACTGAGGCAAGTGGAAATTTTTTCCAGGTTTCTAACCAGGTCTCTTTAGGCCATAATGAGGATGAGATTATCTCTAATATCAATGCTTTAATTAAACAGGTAATAGAACAGGAGGAACAGACACGTCAGAATTTACTTCTTCATCAGCGGGCAATGCTTGAGGATAAAATCTGGAGAAGTTTTGGGATATTAAAAAATGCTTTTATTATTTCTAGCCAAGAAACTATAGATTTGCTTTCTATGGTTAGATTGGGAGTGGATTTGGGGATAATCAAAGGTCTTGACCGAAGTTTAATCAATAAACTATTTCTTATTACTCAGCCGGCACATCTACAGAAGATAGAAAATAAAAGACTTTCCTCTCAAGAAAGAGATATTAAGCGCGCAGAGATTATTCGCAAGCACCTTGAGGGGGTTAGTTGATAGAAGGAGGAGAGATTTATGTTTAATAGATTTACTGAAAGAGCAAGAAAAGTAATTGTTTTAGCTAAGGAGGAGGCAAGACGTTTTAACCACGATTATATCGGTACCGAACATATCCTCTTAGGGCTTATCCGGGAAGGCGAAGGCGTGGCAGCAGTGGTTTTGCAGAAATTAGGGCTTAATCTGGAGAATATCCGTTTAGAAATAGAAAAACTAGTTCAGCCTGGTCCAGCCACCCAGATATTAGGGGATATCCCTTTTACTCCCCGGGCAAAAAAAGCTTTGGAGTTGGCAGCCGAGGAGGCACGTAGTTTAGGGCATAATTATATCGGTACCGAACATATCCTCTTAGGGCTTATCCGGGAAGGCGAAGGCGTGGCTAGTCAAGTATTATTAAATTTGGGGCTTGATTTAGATACTGTAAGAAACGAGGTAATGAACGTTTTGAGTACTGATTTACCTGGTTTTGGTCAGGCGCAGACCAAAACTAAAACTCCTGCTTTGGATGCTTTTGGGAGAGATTTAACCGCTTTAGCCAGGGAAGGCAAACTTGATCCGGTAATAAATCGCAAAAACGAAATTGAGAGGGTAATCCAAATTTTAAGTCGCAGGACTAAAAATAATCCGGTACTTTTAGGTGAGGCAGGGGTAGGTAAGACCGCCATTGTGGAAGGATTGGCTCAGGCAATTGTAAGAGGAAATGTTCCGGAGGTTTTAAGAAACAAGCGGATCGTAATTCTTGATTTAGCCTTGATGATTGCAGGGACAAAATACCGTGGACAATTTGAGGAAAGAATTAAAGCGGTAATGGAGGAGATAAAGCGCTCTCATGATGTAATTATTTTTATTGATGAACTACATACTTTGGTAGGAGCAGGTGCAGCAGAAGGGGCAATCGATGCTTCTAATATCTTAAAACCTGCCCTTTCCAGAGGCGAGATTCAATGTATCGGTGCTACTACCTTAGATGAATATAGAAAGTATATTGAAAAAGATGCTGCTTTAGAAAGAAGGTTCCAGACGATTATGGTAGAGCCTCCTTCTGTAGAGCAGACCATTGAGATATTAAAAGGTTTAAAAGAAAAATATGAAGCCCACCATAAAGTTATTTATAAAGAGGAAGCATTAGAAGCAGCGGCTAAACTTTCTGACCGTTATATCAGTGGTAGGTTTTTGCCGGATAAGGCAATTGATTTGATCGATGAAGCAGGCTCACGCGCAAGACTTAATGTTTTAGTGGTTCCTAAAGAGATAAAGGAGTTGGAAGAAAAAATTGAGGCATTGAGAAAGGAAAAAGAAGCACATATAAAAAGTCAGGATTTTGAAAAGGCAGCCCAGTTAAGGGACCAGGAAAGACAGTCAAGACAGCAGTTAGATATTTTAAACCGAAAATGGGAGGAGACAAAATCTAAATTGCGTCCAGAAATTAGCGCTGAGGATATTGCCAAGATTGTTTCCCAGTGGACAGGAATACCTCTTTTTAGATTGGAAGAAAAGGAATCAGAAAAATTATTAAAGATAGAAGAAGAGATCCATAAGAGGGTGATTGGCCAGGATGAGGCAATTTTAGCCATTGCTCAGGCAATCAGGCGTTCGCGTGCAGGGATAAAGGATCCCCGCAGACCTATTGGTTCATTTGTATTTTTAGGACCTACCGGTGTAGGTAAGACTCTCTTAGCTAGGGCATTAGCAGAGTTTCTATTTGGTGATGAGGAAGCGTTGGTACAGTTAGATATGTCTGAGTATATGGAGAAATTTAATGTTTCCCGACTTATCGGTGCGCCTCCTGGTTATGTGGGTTATGAAGAGGGAGGGCAACTTACAGAGAGAATAAGGCGTAGACCTTATAGTGTAGTGCTCTTAGATGAGATAGAAAAAGCTCATCCGGATGTATTTAATTTGCTTTTACAGATCTTAGAAGATGGTCGGCTTACGGATAGTTTCGGTAGAAAAGTGGATTTTAGAAATACGGTAATTATTATGACTTCTAATGTAGGTGCTGAGCTTATCCGTAAGACCGGTTCCTTAGGATTTAAAACGCAGAAGGACGAAATTACCTATCAAGAGATGAGGGAAAAACTTTTGGAGGAGGTAAAGCGTACCTTTAAACCTGAATTTTTAAACCGTCTGGATGATATTATTGTTTTTCGACCTTTAACTAAAGAGGATTTAGAGAAAATCGTAGATATTGAGATAGGTTTTGTCTGTGAGAGATTAAAGGAACAAAAAATAGAACTGGAATTGACTAAAGAGGCAAAGGAGTTTTTAATTGAGAAAGGCTTTGACCCTGTATTCGGTGCCCGTCCTTTAAAACGCACTATCCAACGCTATATTGAAGATCCCTTAGCCCAAGAGATTATCGCCAAAAGATTTAAAGAGGGCTCGCGTATTAAAGTGTTGCGCAAGAATGAAGAGTTAATCTTTGAATGAAAAATATATATCTGTTTCTTAAGGAATTAAAAAGAAAATTTTTGGCGCTTTTATATTTTTTGGGAGGTTTAAGTTATCTTACTTCTGAGACCATTTTTTTTGTATTCAAAGGTTCTTTTAAAAGAAAAGCGATACTGCAGCAGGCAGAGAAGACCGGTTATAAAAGTATATTTATTGTGGGATTGGTTGCTTTATTCATTGGGATAATTCTTTCTTTGCAGACTGCGGTGATGATGCAAAGATTAGGTTCTGAGATGTATATCGCTTCCATCGTTGCGCTTTCGGTAGTAAGGGAGTTAGGACCAGTGATCACCGCTTTAATTGTGGCGGGAAGAAGTGGGGCAGCTATTACCGCAGAGATCGGTAGTATGGTAGTTACTGAACAGGTAGATGCTTTGAGGTCATTAGCGGTAAATCCCATTAATTATTTAGTAGTGCCAAGATTTATGGCATTGATGTTTATGTTGCCCATACTCACTATTTATGCAAATATTATCGGCATGATTGGGGGTTATCTTATCTGTGTTTATAAACTGCATATCTCCTCCACGATGTATATCAACATTACTTTAGAGGCGTTAAAATTTAAAGATGTATTTACAGGGTTATTTAAGTCATGGATCTTTGGGATGGTTATCGCTTTGGTCTGTTGTTTTGAGGCTTTTAAATTAGAACCGGCGGGAGCAGAAGCGGTGGGGCAGGCAACCCGCAATGCAGTGGTAGCCAGTTTTATTTTGATTTTGGCTTTAGATTGTCTTTTTACCGCTATTTTTTACTTTATCTTTCCTTAAAAAAATGATTAAAATAGAAGGTTTAACTAAGTCATTTAATTCTTTGAGGGTATTGGATAACCTTTGCTTGGAAATAAAAGAAGGAGAAACTTTGGTAGTAATTGGCCGTTCAGGTTGTGGTAAGAGTGTTCTTTTAAAGCACATTATAGGCTTGCTTAAGCCAGACAAGGGAAGTATCTTTATAGAAGATAAAGATATTACAAAATTAAATGAAAAACAACTTAAAGATATCCGCATGAAAATGGGGATGGTTTTTCAGGGAGGAGCACTTTTTGATTATTTAAATGTGGCAGAGAATGTAGGATTTGTTTTGAGAGAACATTATCACCTAGAGGAAAGCGAATTTTTAAAAGAGGTGAAATATGCTTTGAGTTTGGTAGAGTTGGACGGTATAGAGGATTTTATGCCTGCGCAGTTAAGCGGAGGCATGAAAAAACGGGTAGCCATTGCGAGAGCCCTGTGTATGAAGCCAAAAATTATTCTTTATGACGAACCAACTACCGGGGTGGATCCGATTAGCGCAGATAGTATAAATAATCTGATCCGTAGCCTTCATGACAAACTAAAAGTAACTTCAGTTGTAGTTACCCATGATATGCGCAGTGCCTATAAAATTGCGGATAGAATTGCTATGCTTTATCAAGGTAGAATTATTGCCCAGGGTACATCTTCGGAAATTCAGAATACCAAAGATCCAGTAGTATTTCAGTTTATAAACGGTTTATCCGAAGGACCTATTAATCACCGAAAAGAATTTTAGATTATAAAAAGGAAAGGAGAGTATGTCTAAGGATTTAAGATTGGAATTAAAATTAGGGATCTTTGTCTTTACAGGGATAATTATCTTGGTATTTTTAGTACTTTCCATAAGGGATTTTAGAAGTTGGCAGGTAGGGTATAATATTTTTATAAAATTTGGATTTTTAAATGGGGTAAAAATAGGAGCACCGGTGAGATTTAGAGGGGTGGATGTAGGAGAGGTAAGGGATATTCAAATAGTTAACCAACCCCAAACTAAAGAATCTTTTGTAAAAGTTAACTGTTGGATAAAAAATTCGGTAAAGATTCCTGAAGGCTCAAGTGTCTGGGTGAATACCTTAGGGATTTTGGGAGAAAAATATTTAGAGATTATGCCGCCAAAAGAAGAAAGAGTATTTTTAGAACCAAATGCTTTTATTGTCGGTAATGACCCCGTGGCGATGCATGAGGTACAGGAACTTGCCAGAAAAATAATTTCCGATATTGATAGAGAATTATTAGACCTAAAAACCAAAGAGACAACTTTGGCAAAATTACTCTATGATGATAAATTGTATAAAAAGTTAGAAAGTATATTGGATGATTTAAAGGAATTGACCATAGACCTTAAATCCCACCCTTGGAAGCTTTTCTTTGTGCCAAAAGAGAAAAAGAAAAGATAATTTTCTTATGAAGACAAAAAAGGTATTTATGTGTCAGAATTGTGGTTATCAATCATCGAAATGGTTAGGACGGTGTCCGGATTGCAATATGTGGAATTCTTTTGTTGAGGAAGATTACCAAGCTCCTTTAGGCAAGACAAAAGAAAGGGTCTCTTTCTATAAAGATGAGCCGGTGCTTTTAAAGGATGTAAAGGTAGATGAGAGGACAAGGATAAAGACCAATATTGAAGAATTTGACCGGTTATTGGGAGGAGGGTTAGTTTCTGGTTCGGTAATCCTTTTAGGTGGAGAGCCGGGCATTGGTAAATCCACACTTTCTTTGCAGGTCTCTCATGCTTTGACTAAACAGGGATTAACTTTACTTTATGTAAGTGGCGAGGAATCAGTAGCTCAGACACGGATGCGTGCGAATCGTCTGTTTACAGATAGAACTAAAGATAATTTCTATATTGTTAGTCAAACTGACCTCTCTTTAATATTAGAATATATTAAAAAGATAAAACCAAAAGCAGTGATTATTGATTCTATCCAAGTGATTTTTGAGCCCTCTATAACTTCTTCGCCCGGAAGCGTAAGTCAGGTAAGAGAATGCTCTGGAATTTTAGCCCAGTTGGCTAAAAGTACAGATACGATTTTGATTATTATCGGTCATGTAACTAAAGAAGGAACCATTGCTGGACCTAAGGTTTTAGAGCATATTGTGGATACCGTGCTTTATTTTGAAGGAGAAAGATTTTCTACCTTTAGAATTTTACGGGCAGTAAAGAACCGCTTTGGCTCTACCAATGAAATCGGAGTTTTTGAGATGACTGAGGCAGGGCTTAAGCCAGTGATTAACCCTTCTGAGATTTTTCTTGCGGAGAGATTGGTGGATATTTCTGGTTCTTGTATCTCTGCGGTATTGGAAGGAAGTAGACCTATTTTAGTAGAGATACAGGCACTAGTATCGCGTTCGGGTTTTGGTTATGCCCGACGCAGAACTCAAGGATTCGATTATAACCGTTTAGGGATACTTTTAGCGGTATTAGAAAAAAGATTAGGTATTGCTTTGGCAAATGAAGATGTTTTTGTAAATGTAGTAGGGGGGATAAACATTGAGGACCCTGCGGTAGATCTGGCAGTTTGTTTAGCTGTAGTTTCTGCGTTTAAAGAAAAACCTATTCTAAAAGAGAGTATAATTTTAGGTGAAGTGGGATTAGGGGGTGAGATAAGGAGCATAACTCAGGTGGCTATGCGGGTAAAGGAGGCAGAAAAGTTAGGTTTTAAAAATGTAGTCTTGCCTAAAAATAATCTCAAAAACTTAGACTACAAAGGCAAGATTAATTTAATAGGGATAAATTCGCTTAAAGAGGTTCTGCCTTTGATTTTTTCTTAATAAAAGGAGGAAATAATGGCTTTATTATTTGTAAGGATCCTTTTCCTTTTAGGTTGTATCTTGGTGGGATACCAGAGTATGCCTACGCGCCCAGCTCAGATGATTTCAGGAATTTTAGGAGCTTTATTAGGAGGCATTATTATTTTCTTAGAGATGGGGATGCGTAAGGTTTCTCTGCGTGGTCTTTCCGGTTCTGTTTTTGGGCTAATCTTAGGTTTAATTATGGCAAAATTAGTAGGTGATGCTTTTAATCTTGTGCCACTTTCCGCATTTACCCTTTCGCTGATAAAAGTGACGCTAACCCTTGTTTTCTGTTATTTAGGTTTTGTGATTGGTCTGCGGGGGAAAGATGAATTTAATATCATTATCCCCTATGTGCGTTTAAGAAGAGAGAAAGAAGCGCAGGAAATCGTGCTTTTAGATACGAGTATAATTATCGATGGGAGGATTATTGATCTTTATAAGAGTGGTTTTTTAGAAGCAAGATTAGTAATCCCCAGATTCGTCTTAAAAGAACTGCAACAGATCGCTGACTCTACCGACCCGATTAAACGCCAGAGGGGAAGAAGGGGTTTAGATATATTACACAGTTTGCAAGAGGAATTAAAGGCGCAACTTATTATTCACGAAGAAGATTTTAATGATATTCAGGATGTAGATGCGAAATTGGTAAAATTGGCAAAGATTTTGGATGCTAAGATATTAACCGTAGATTTTAATTTAAATCGAATCGCCAGTTTACAGCAGGTTAAGGTTTTAAATATAAATGAATTGGCTAATGCTTTGAAACCGGTGGTTTTTCCCGGCGAGGTTTTGCAATTAAAACTCATTAAGGCAGGTAAAGAATATAATCAGGCAGTAGGTTATCTTGAGGATGGAACAATGGTGGTGGTAGAGGATGCTATTCGTTATATTGGTCAGGAAGTAAAGGTAGTGGTTACCAGTGTCTTGCAGACCCAAGCAGGTAGGATGATTTTTACTAAGTTAGAAAAGTAATATGTCTTTTGTGAGTGCAGTTATCCCGGCAGCCGGTTTAGGCAGAAGGATGGCTAAAGGTATTCCCAAGGCACTTATAAATTTAGAGGGCAGGCCGATTTTTATTCATACGTTAAAGGTTATAACTAAACATCCCCAGATAGATGAAGTGATATTGGCAGTACCTTTTGCTTATTTAGATTTATTTAAAAAGAAAATAAAACATTATCGTATAAAAAAAATAAAAGCGGTAATCCCAGGAGGCATAACGCGTCAGGAATCTGTAAGTAACGCTCTTTTATATATTGATGAACAAATAGAATGGGTATTGATACATGATGCGGTAAGACCATTTATTAATTTTAAGATGATTTCTGAACTAATTTCTCTGGCAAAAAAATACAAAGCAGTAAGTTTTGGTATACCTATAAATTCCACGCTAAAAAGAGTAGATAAGGAAGGGTGGGTAAAAGAAACTATTTCGCGTGATTGCCTCTGGGAAACCCAGACTCCCCAGATTTTTGAGAAAAATCTGATCCTTAAAGCACACAAAATACTTAAAAAAGATAATCCATTCACCGATGATGCAGGGATGATTGAAAGATTGGGATTCAAGGTAAAGATGATTAGGGGTTCTTTTTTCAACATAAAGATTACCGAGCCAGATGACCTTAGGATAGCAAAGGCGATATTGAAAGATAAAAAAAGATATGGATTATAGAACAGGTATTGGTTACGATATCCATCGTCTTGTAGAGGAAAGAAAGTTAATCTTGGGAGGAATAGAGATTCCCTATATAAAGGGGCTTCTGGGGCATTCTGACGGAGATGCCCTTATCCATGCTGTCTGTGATGCCATTTTAGGCGCGCTTAATAAAGGAGATATTGGAGAACATTTTCCCGATACAGACCCAAAATTTCAGGATATTTCCAGTACCCAGTTATTAATTAAAGTAAAGCAGATGCTTAAAAAAGAGGAATTCCAGATAATTAATATAGATACCATAATTATTGCCCAAGAGCCATGCATATCTCCTTTTAAGGAACAGATGAAGAATACATTATCTAAAATTTTAGAAATAGAGCCTGAGCGGATAAATATTAAAGCAAAAACCAATGAAGGCTTAGGTGAGATTGGTAAGAAAGAGGCGATTGCCTGCTGGGCAGTGGTATTAATAAAAAGAAAGGAGTAAGATGATTACATTTTTATATATTTTGGTAATTTTAATTGCAATTTTTATTTTAAAAATTTTACTGATCTCTTTTCTTTTCTATCCGGAGATAAAGGCAGCGCAAAAGAAAGATCCTGCGGTAAAAAGTTTTTTGGAGGTAGTTTTGTTGTATCAGGGTTTACATGCGATTATTTATCATCGGATTGCCCATTTTTTCTATAGAATAAAATTTTATTTTTTAGCCCGTGCGATCAGCCAGTTCAGTCGTTTTCTTACGGGAATTGAAATACATCCGGGTGCAAAAATCGGAAGAGGGGTTTTTATTGACCATGGGATGGGAGTGGTTATCGGTGAAACTGCAGTTGTGGGCGATAATGTTTTAATCTATCAGGGGGTAACTTTAGGTGGAACTGGTTTAGAAAAGGGGAAGCGCCATCCCACTATCGGCAATAATGTGGTGATTGGCGCAGGAGCAAAGGTATTAGGAAATATTACTATCGGAGATAATTCTTATATCGGAGCAAATGCGGTGGTAATAAAGGATGTGCCTGCAAATTCTACGGTGGTAGGGGTTCCCGCAAGACTTACTAAACAGGATGGCAAAAAAATAGAATTAAGTTTAGACCATATACATATCCTTGATCCGGTGATGAACTTGATTGAAGAATTAAAAGAGAGAATTGAGAAATTGGAGAAAAAATAATTTTAGTAGTATAAACCGATGGCGATTTATATCTATAATTCCCTTACCAAAAAAAAGGAAGAGTTTGTTCCTTTAAATTCCGGCCAGGTCAATATGTATACCTGTGGAGTAACTGTTTATGATGAATGTCATATCGGGCATGCACGCAGTCTCTATATATTTGAAGTTATCCGTAATTATCTTGAATTAAAAGGCTATAAAGTAAAATTCGTGCGTAATATCACCGATATCGATGATAAAATTATAAATCGCGCTCGGCAGTTAAATATGGATTGGCAAAAGCTCGTCGAAAAATATATCCAGGATTACCAAGAGCTTCTTAAGTTATTAAATATCCGCAAAGCAGATATTGAGCCTAGGGCTACAGAACATATCAGTCAGATGATTAAAAACATCCAAACTCTTATTAAAAAAAATTACGCTTATGTTACTTCAAGTGGTGTATATTTTAATGTAAAAAAGTTTAATACTTATGGGAAATTATCAAGTCAGAAGATTGACGAGATGCTTGAAGGTGTAAGGGTTGAAGTCCCAGAAGAAAAAAAAGACCCTTTAGATTTTGCTTTATGGAAATTTTCTTCGCAAGATGAGCCAGGTTGGGAGAGTCCTTGGGGAAAGGGAAGACCCGGCTGGCATATTGAATGCTCTACTATGGCTATAGAGTATTTAGGTGAAACTTTAGATATTCATGGCGGAGGAAGGGATTTGATTTTTCCGCACCATGAAAATGAGATTGCCCAATCTGAGGCAATTACGGATAAGCCCTTTGCAAGGTATTGGATACATCACGGTCTTTTAACCATCAATGGCCAGAAGATGTCTAAATCCTTGGGGAATTTTGTTAATGTAAGAGATATCCTTAAAAATTATCATTTAGATGTTTTAAAACTTTTCTTTTTGTCCTCTCATTACAGTCATCCCATAGATTTCAGTTGGGAAAAACTCAAAGATTTTAATAAAGCAAGGATGCGTTTTATAAATTTATGCCAGCGATTAAATAGCGTAGGGATAATAGAAGATAAATCATCTTCCTGTTTTATTAACGATCCTAAGATAAATTCTTTAAAGGAAGAATTTTTTGAAGCGATGGATGATGATTTTAATACTGCCAAAGCCATAGCGGTTTTATTTAAAATAGTAAGTATTATAGATAGTTATTTTACCCATTATAAAGAAAATATTCAGAAAATAATCTACGGTAAGTCTACAATAGAGGATTTACTTAAGATTTTCGGGATATCTTTAGAGATAGAGCCTATAGAAGAAGAGATTTTAAATAAGATAAGATTAAGAAATAAATTAAGAGAGAATAAAGAATACTTTAAGGCTGATCAAATAAGAGAAGAGTTAAAAGAGTTAGGGATTATATTAGAGGATACTGCTGAGGGAACTATTTACAGAAAAGAAATATGAGAGGTATGTTTTTTACTTTTGAAGGACCAGAAGGAAGTGGCAAAAGCACGCATATCAGACTGCTTTATAAGTATCTTAAGAAAAAAGGCTTGGGGGTAGTTAAAGTGCGTCAGCCTGGTGAAACTAGAATCGGTAAGATAATAAGAAAAATTATTTTAGACCCAGAGTATAAAGAGATTTCTCCTTTATCAGAGATGCTTCTCTATATGGTATCTCATAATCAATTAATAAAAGAGGTAATTATACCTTATTTAAAAAAGGGTTATATTATCCTTTGTGATCGATTCTTAGATTCTACAATTGCCTATCAAGGGTATGGTTTAAAGGTGGATTTAGATTTGATAAAGAAATTGGCTAATTTTGTCTCTGAGGGAATAAGTCCGGATCTTACTATTCTTTTGGATTTACCTGTAGAGCAGGGCTTGAGACGCTTAAAGAGAAATCCTGACCGAATCGAGAAAAGAAAGATTTTGTTCCATAAGAGACTAAGAAGGGGATATCTAAAATTAGCTAAGATGTATCCGGAAAGGATAAAGGTTGTTACGGTAGATAAAGATATAGCTTCTACTCAAAAAAAGATAAGGAAACTGATTTTAGAAAAATTATGTCTTTTAGAGAAATAAAAGGGAATTCCTCTTCAATAGATTTTTTAAGGCATCTCTTTTTAAGTAAAAGGGCTGCTGCGGTTTATCTTTTCTATGGACCGGAGGGGATTGGTAAAAGATTGATTGCCCATAACTTGGCGAAGGCAATTAATTGTTTTAAGAATAATGATTTCAACCCTTGCGATGAATGTCCTTCTTGCAAAAAAATAGATGCAGGGAATCAAGGGGATGTTTTTTATATACTACCAAATGCTTTAGGTTCAATAGGGATAGATGAGATTAGGATTTTAAAAGAAAGGAGCTTTCTTAAGACTTCGGAGACAAAAAAAAAGGTTTTTATTATTGATGATGCCGAGAAATTTACCACAGAGGCAGCTAACGCCTGTTTGAAGATCTTAGAGGAGCCTGCTCCTGATTGTTTAATTATACTCATAAGTTCTAAACCTAAATTGATTTTACCTACGGTGCTTTCTCGTTGTTATAGAATAAGGTTCAGTCCTTTAAATAAGGAGGAGTTAGAGAGAATACTTATTAATGATTTTAAATTGGAACAGATACTGGCTCATTATCTTGCTTATTTTTGCGAGGGTAGAATTGGTAAGGCAATAAGGTTAAGTAGGCAGTCAGATATATTAAATCAGAAGAATAGAATCATAGATGAGTTTTTTTTGGCTCCTCCATTTTATGGCAATAAAGAGATAAAGAGAGATAAACTAAAAGAGATTTTAGAGGTACTTCTGGGTTGGTTCAGAGATATCTATATGTTTAAAAGTGGTATCTCGGTTAAAGAGTTGATAAATATAGACCGCAAACAACAGATTGTGGGATTTGCCCAACATTATTCCTCAGCTGAACTTGAGGAGATAATAAATTTTATCTGTGAGACTTCATTATTTTTGGATAAAAACATAAATCCAAAACTCTTGTGGAGTAATCTTAAAATAAGGATAGCAAGAAATGATTTTTGAATTGCGTCTTAGAGATTTTGGACCACGTATCTATGGTGTTTCTGAGGACCTACCTATAAAGAAAGGGGATTCAGTAATTGTTGAATATGATCGCGGTCTTGATTATGCCCACGTTGTCTCTGATGCTTTATCGCATCATCCCCGCGAGCCTTTACGGAAAATTATCCGCGTTGCCAACGAACAGGACCTAAAACAGATCGAAGAGAACCGAAGAAAAGCAAAGGATGCAAGAACTGTATTCTTAGAAAAAATTAAAGAACATAAATTAGATATGAAGTTGGTGGAAACGGAATATTCATTAGATACAAAAAAGATTATATTTTATTTTACTGCGGAAGGTAGAGTTGATTTTCGTCAACTTCTAAAAGATTTAGCCAAGGTATTTAAAGCCAGGATTGAATTAAGACAGATCGGTGTAAGAGATGAGGCAAAACTTATGGGCGGATTAGGCCCCTGTGGCAGAGACCTATGTTGTGTTACATTTTTAAAAGATTTTGAGCCGGTAACTATAAAGATGGCAAAAGAGGAAGGGCTTTCTTTAAATCCTACAAAGATATCGGGATTATGCGGAAGGTTAATGTGTTGTTTATCTTACGAATACGAAACCTATAAAGTTTTATCGCGTGGTCTTCCCCGTCAGGGTGAATACATATATACATCTGAAGGTAAAGGCAAGGTAATAGAGGTAAATGTGTTCAAACGAAAGGTTACTGTGGAATTAGAAGATGGTAAACAGATAGAACTGGAGTACAAGTAAAATGGATAAATTTTATATCACTACCCCTTTATACTATGTAAATGCTTCGCCACATATCGGTCATGCCTATACCAATATTGTTGCCGATACACTGGCAAGATATATGCGTAAGAATTTAGGGGAAGAGAATGTTTGGTTTTTGACTGGTACTGATGAGCACGGGCAAAAGATTGAAAAGGTAGCTCAAAGCATGGGGCTAAGTCCACAGGATTTTGTAGATAAAATGGTTTTGACCTTTAAGGATCTTTGGGAAAAGTTAAATATATCCTATAATGATTTTATCCGTACTACAGAAATCAGGCATACAAATTTTGTAGAAAAGGTTCTTAATATACTTTATGAAAAAAAGGATATCTATGTTTCTAAATATGAAGGGTGGTACTGTGTTCCCTGTGAGACTTTTTGGATGGAAGCCCAAGAAAATTCTTTATGTCCTGACTGCAAAAGACCTTTAGAGAAAATAAGTGAGATTAATTATTTCTTTAGGCTTTCTAAATATCAGGATTGGCTTATAAATTATATAAAAAATCATCCTGATTTTATAAAACCACCCAGTCGCTACCAAGAAGTTTTAAGTTTTTTAGAGTTGAATAAACTGAATGACCTCTGTATATCCCGACCGAAAGAAAGGCTGTCTTGGGGGATTCCTATTCCTTTTGATAAAAGATATGTTACCTATGTCTGGTTTGATGCTTTACTAAATTATATCAGTGCGGTAGGAAGTTTTAATGATGAAGATATTTATATATCAAAATGGTGGCCGGCGGATATCCATCTTATTGGAAAAGATATTTTAAGACAGCATGCGGTGTATTGGCCGATTATCCTGAATGCTTTGGGAATTAAACCTCCCAAATGTATCTTCGCCCATGGTTGGTGGATGGTAGGAGAGGGGAAGATGTCTAAATCCAAAGGTAATATCGTTTCCCCTTTAGAGATTACCGAACGCTATGGGATAGATACTTTAAGATACTTTTTACTCCGAGAAGTAAGTTTTGGTATGGATGGTATTTTTTCTGAAGAGGCAATAATAAGAAGGTACAATTTTGATCTGGCTAATGATTTGGGAAATCTGGTATATAGAGTAGTGAATATGTTGGAGAAATATTTTGTCGGTAAAATTCCCTCTAGCTTAGAGATAAAGGATAGCAGTGAAGCCACAAAAAGGATTATGATTAAACTCCAGGATTTAAAATCCAAAGAAAGAGCTTATTTAGGTGAGCTTGATTTTGATACCGCTTTGGAGGCTATATGGGAACTGGTTAATATGGCTAATAAATATATCGAAGATAAAAAACCTTGGGAGTTATTTAAGCAGAATAAAACAGATGAACTTAAGGAATTTATAGCCCTTTTGGTAAAGGTTATTAGAGAAGTCGCAGAAAATCTTTATCCCTTTATGCCTTCAACTGCTCATTCTATTTTGGAACAGTTTTGGGGAGCAGAAGTAAAAGTTAAAGGTCCTCTTTTCCCACGTATCGAGAATAATTAAAATTGATGTTTATCGATACCCATTGTCATCTGGATTTTGAACAGTTTGATAATGATCGAGAAGAAGTTATTCAAAGGGCAAAAGAATTGGGTATAGATTATATTATCAATATAGGTTCAAGTTTAGCCGGTTCGGAAAAATCTATAGAGTTGGCGAAAAAATACGATTTTATTTTTGCTACCGTAGGAATACATCCACATGAAGCGGATAATTTTAATGAAGAAACAAAAGAAAAACTATATGTTTTGGCAAAAAATCCCAAGGTAGTGGCAATAGGTGAGATCGGGCTTGATTATTTTAAGAGTTATTCTTCAAAAGAATCTCAAGAGAGATTATTTCTTTGTTTAATAGATTTGGCAAAACAATTAAATCTTCCTTTGGTTATCCACTGTCGAGATGCACAGAGGGATATATTAAAGATACTGAAACAAGAAAAAATAAATAAAGCAGTAGTGCATTGTTTTTCCGGTGATGAAGATTTTTTGGATAGTTGTCTAAAAGAAGGTTTTTTTATTTCTTTTACCTGCAATGTTACTTATAAGAATGCTCAACATTTAAGAGAGATGATTAGAATCGTCCCATTAAATAGATTGATGTTAGAAACTGATGCTCCATTTTTGCCACCTCAGCAGTTTCGGGGCAAAAGAAACGAACCTGCTTATGTAAGATTTTTAGCCAAATTTATAGCGGAAATTAAAGGGGTGGAGATTGAAGCGTTGGGCAGAATTACTACGGAAAATGCCAAAGAGTTCTTTAACTTAAAATGAGAACAAAAGTCGCTTTGGTTAGATGTAAAAGTTATGATTTTGATTTGGTTTATGCTTCGGTTAAAAGAGCAATTGAGCTTTTAGGAGGAATAAAAAGCTTTATACCTGCGGGTAAAAAGGTATTGGTTAAACCCAATCTTTTAGTTGCGGTTGATCCTGAGCGTGCGATTACTACGCATCCTCATATTGTAAAGGCAGTAATTAAAATTTTAAAAGAAATCGATTGTGAAGTTTATTTGGGTGATTCTCCATCGGTCTGGGCAAAAAATCAGAAGGTATGGGATGTGTATAATAAATGCGGAATGGTTAAATTAGCCCAAGAAGAGAATGTAGAACTTGTAGATTTTGAACATCCGGTATGGAAGAAAAACTTTCCTATGACTAAATGGTTGGATTTCTGTGATTATTTTATATCGTTGCCAAAATTTAAAACCCATGGATTTATGACTCTTACCGGAGCGGTGAAGAATACTTTTGGAATAGTCTGTGGATTATATAAGGCACAGTTGCATAAGAAATACCCGGATAATAGAAAATTGGCTGCTGTACTCATAGATATCTATGAGATTGCCAAACCGCATCTTACTATTATTGATGGGATAGTTGGACTTGAAGGAGATGGTCCCACTAGCGGAGGAATACCTAAGAATACGGGGTTTATCCTGGCGGGTTCTGACGGCGTGGCAATTGACAGTATTTTGGCTTTGATTATGGGATTAAAACCTCTGGATATATTAACTAACCAAGAGGCAAAAAGAAGAAATTTAGGTGTAACTGAGTTGAAAGATATAGAAATTCTTGGGGATGATCTTTCTGGTTTTATCGATAAGAATTTTAAATTACCCCGCACATCCATAATAAGAAAAATCCCCACTCCTATTTTGAAAATCGCCAAAGCGATGCTTAAGTTTTATCCTAAGATAGAACACAGTCGTTGTGTGCGCTGTGCTGCGTGTGTACGTATCTGTCCGGCAAAGGCAATGAGTATAAAAAATAAAAAAGTAGTAATTAATTATTCTAAATGTATTTCTTGCTTTTGCTGTCAGGAGGTCTGTCTTTATTCTGCCATTAAGATAAAGAAAAGTATTTTGGCTAAAATAGTAGGTTTATAATGAGATTATGAAAAAAGATTTTCTTAAAGCATTATTTTTTCGTCTGCTCATATTGTCTATTGTTTCTGGAGCTTGTTTTTGTTTATAGAATTTGTTACGCCTTTAATTATTCCACAGAGAGAAGATTATTTCTGTGATTCAGTTTACAGTTATACTTCTCGTGGTTTGTGGGTAAATAAGTCAAAAGGGAGAGCAAAAGGTTATTATGGTAAACAAAAATTTACTTATAATTTTTATGAACCGCATCTCCGTGATACCCCATTAAGAGATAAAGGTATCAGAGTTTTGACGATAGGGGATTCCTTTGTCTTTGGGGCGTATTTAAACAAAGAAGAAACGATGATTTATCACTTTCAGGAATATGCGGATAAGGAATTTGGTAAAGATGTTTATTGTTTTTTAAATGCAGGGACTGGTGGTTGGGGCATCGCTGACTATGTTGCCTTTGTTGATGATTTTGTGGAGAAGATAAAACCCGATATAATTTTGGTTATATTAAATATGTTTGATGTGGAAAGGGCGGTAAGTAGCGAACTATTTGATTTTGATTTAAACAGTGGTTTAAAACGTAAAGAACCGATAAGGTATCTTTTTATTTTGAAAAAATGTATCAGTTCAATACCTTTTTATAATTATTTGATACGCTATTCAAAATTCTTAAATTGCATGAGAACGCAGGTCGTAATGTTCATTGAGAATACAAGAAGAAAAAATGCCTTAGCTAAAACAGATGACAAAAATCACTCTATTGGCGGATTAAATAATTTTTACGATTATAACATAAAGTTAGCAGAATCATTGTTTGTTTATCTTAAAGAAATCTGTAAACAGCGAGGAATAAAATTATATGTAACTACTACAGGCTATACCTTTTTAGGCAAAGATAATAATTTTACAAGAGATTTTATTTTACATGCTAAAGAATTTTTTAAAAATATAGGTGTTCAATTTTGCGATATTTCTTCTTATAATTTAGAGAGGATAACAGAGGACAGAATTGATTGTTATTTTTTTTCCTGATGGTCATCCCAATCAAAGAGGAGCCGGAATTAATGGCTCAGAATATATGGCAATATTTTTTAAGACAACAGCTTCGGGATTATTTATTAGGTATAGATACTTATAATTCTTTTTATGATAATGAGAAGTATTGATTGGAAAAAAAATTCATTAGTAATAATTGATCAGACAAAATTACCTCAAAAACTAACCTATCTTTATCTTTCTGATGTGAGAGAGGTAGTAGAGGCAATTAAGAAGATGCGGATTCGGGGAGCACCTGCTCTGGCGGGAGCAGCCAGTTTCGGTTTATATTTAGGTATAAGATCTTCTAAAGCAAAAAATTATTTAGAGTTTAAGAAAGAATTTGATAGTATTTCTAATTTTATTGGTTCTGCTAGACCTACTGCGGTAAATCTTTTCTGGGCTTTAAAACGGATGCAAAATAAAGCAGAGGAAAACAGAGAAAAACCAATCGGTAAAATAAAGGAGATTTTACTTCAAGAGGCAAAAAGGATTTTGGAAGAAGACAGATTGGTTTGTAGGAAGTTGGCAAAATTCGGTTCTAAACTTATTAAAAATAATGATAGAATACTGACTATCTGCAATGCAGGAATTTTGGCTACCGTAGACTACGGTACCGCTTTAGGTGTACTTTATGAGGCAAAGAAACAAAAAAAATCCTTTAAAGTTTTTGCTTGTGAAACCAGACCGCTTCTTCAGGGTGCACGCCTGACCACTTGGGAACTTAAAAAAAATAAAATAGATGTTACTTTAATCTGCGATAGTATGGCAGGTTTTCTTATGCAAAAAAATATGATTGATAAGGTTCTGGTAGGTGCAGACCGCATTGCCTTAAACGGAGATACTGCTAATAAAATCGGAACCTATAATTTAGCAGTTCTGGCGCATCACCATCGTATCCCTTTTTATGTGGTTGCCCCCCTTTCCAGTTTTGACCCAAAGATTAAAGAGGGCAGAGTTATTCCTATAGAGGAAAGGGCTTCTTACGAAGTAACTCATTTATTTTTTAAAAAACCGATTGCTCCCCTGGGAATTAAAGTTTATAATCCTGCTTTTGATGTTACACCTTTTGGGCTTATTACTGCATTTATAACTGAAAAAGGAATAATTTTCCCACCTTTTAAAGAAAATATTAAAAAATTTTTAAAATGAAAATCAAAAATATAGGTGAATTCGGTTTAATTGGGAAGATAAAAAAATGGATTAAACATAAAGACCCTTCTATTATAAAGGGGATCGGAGATGACTGCGCAGTAATTGAATTTGACAGAAAAAAATATATGCTATTTTCCTCAGATATGTTGGTAGAGGATATAGATTTTACAAAAAATGCTCCTGCTTATCTTGTTGGTCGCAAAGCAATGGGTGTAGTTTTAAGTGATATTGCCTCCAAAGCAGGACTTCCCAAATATGCCTTGGTTTCTTTAGGACTACCTAAGGATGCGGATTTAAATTTTGTGCGTAATCTATATAAGGGTTTTAATTTCTGGATGAGAAGATTTAACTTTGAAATAGTGGGAGGGGATATCAGTAGAGCAGACAAATTAATAATTGATATAAGTATGATTGGTTTTGTAGAAAAAGAGAATCTTATCCTAAGAAGTGGGGCAAAACCAAATGATATAATTTTTGTCAGCGCTAAATTAGGAATTCCCGATAAGCAATTTTATTTTACCCCGCGGATAAAAGAGGCGCGGTATTTAGTAAAAAATTTTAAAGTTAACTCGATGATCGATATTTCTGATGGGCTTCTGCAGGATTTAAATCATATATTAGAGCAGAGCAAGGTCGGTGCGGTAATTTATGAGAAACTTATCCCTGCAAAGAAAGATAAAGATATCCAAAAGATTTTAAATCAAGGTGAGGAATTTGAATTATTATTTACTTTGCCTATCAAAGAAGCGAAGAGATTAATCTCTACCGGATACAGATTATTTTCTGGTATCGGTCAGATAGTTGATTATAGATACGGTCTAAGATTAATTAATAAGCATTTTGAAGAAGTAAAGATAAGGATAAAGGGATTTAAACATTTTTAATGCAGATAATCACCCATTCTCAAAGACAGACTTTTGACTTAGGTAAAAAATTATCGAGGTGGCTTAAGAGTGGTGATATCGTTTGTCTGTATGGGCCTTTTGGGGCAGGCAAAACCGTTCTGGTAAAAGGGATTGCTTTTGGATTAGGGGTATCCAAAGATAAGGTGAATAGCCCTGCTTTTGTTTTAATTAACGAATATAAAGGTAAAAAAACTAACCTTTATCATATTGACCTTTATCGCATAAAGAATATCTGGGATGTTATCACTACAGGTTATGAAGATTATTTTTATAAAGAGGGATTAATTGTTATCGAATGGGCGCAAAAATTACCTGTTTATCTTATGCCTGCGAGTTATCTTAAAGTAAAGTTTGAAATTATAGATAAAAATACTCGCAAGATAGATATTTTCTCTGAAGGTAATCGCTATAATTTTATCTTGGATAAACTTAAAAAATAAAATGAAGATTTTAGGTATAGATACATCTACAAAATTTTTGACCATAGGTATCTTTGATGGTTTAAAAATATACGATTATCGTTTAGATTTGGGTAGAGGGCATGATATATTTTTAATAGAACATACCAAAAGGATCCTTGAAGCATTGGGTATAAAATTAAAAGATTTAGATTATCTGGCAGTGGGGATAGGCCCGGGTTCATTTACCGGGGTAAGGATAGGTTTGGCTACAGTAAAAGGGTTGGGTTTAGTGCTAAAGAAAAAAACCATCGGTATTTCTACTTTAGATATCATTGCCTATAATGCTTTATCACTGGATAAAGCGATATATATATGCCCGCTACTAGATGCACGCAGAGGTTTTGTTTATGCTACTCTTTATAAAAAGCAAGGATTTTCCTTAAAGAGAATCTTACCTTATCAGTTAATTAATGTAGAAGACCTGCTGAAGATTACTCCTAAGGGAGCGATTTTCTTGGGTGATGGCTTGAACCTTTATAAATCAACAATTATATCCCTGGTAGAAAATAGCTTTATCCTTGATGAAGAATTTTTTTGGCCCAGAGGAACAAATATTATAAGACTTGCCATAGAAAGGATAAAGAAAAAGAATTTTGCTGATTTGACTGCGCTTAAACCAATCTATCTTTATCCCAAAGAATGCCAGATCCAGAAACTGTCGGTTTAATATAATTAATAGTTAGGAGGTGCAAGGTATAAAGAAAGAAGACGAAATTAACAGATTAACATACTGAACGAACATCATCAAACTTACCAATAAGAGATTGACTTAAATTATAAATTAGCATATAATAATTTAAATTTTAAAAAGGAGGGAAGAAAGTGAGTTTAGCCAAGGAAAAAAAGAAAGAGATTATTGATAATTTTAAGACCCATTCTCGGGATACGGGTTCAGCGGTGGTGCAGATTGCTCTGCTTACCCAAAGGATTAATGAACTTACCGAACATTTTAAGCGCCACCGTAAAGATTTTAATTCGCGTAGGGGTTTGCTTACCCTTGTCGGCAGACGTAGGAGGCTTTTGGAATATCTCAAAAGAAATGATCAGAGCCAATATTTAAAAATAATTGAAAAACTGAACTTAAAAAAATGAAAAAAGAAATCCCCTTTGGCAGAGAGAAACTTATAATTGAAACCGGTAGGCTTGCCAAACAGACAAACGGCAGTATTACGGTACAGTATGGAGGAACGGTAGTTTTGGTAAGCGCATGTATTTCTAATGAGATAAAAGAGGATATAGATTTTATCCCTTTAACGGTAGAGTATCAAGAAAAGACTTATGCAGCAGGTAAAATCCCTGCGGGGTTTTTTAAAAGGGAAGGTAAACCTTCAGAAAACGAGATTCTTGTTTCCCGATTAATTGACCGCTCTATCCGACCACTTTTGCCTAAAGGACTTTTAAATGAAGTCCAGATTATGGCGATTGTTCTTTCCAGTGACGGTCAGAATGACCCAGATATTCTTTCTATAATCGGTGCATCCTTGGCTTTGGAAATTTCGGATATCCCTTTTTTAGGTCCGCTTTCTGCTTGTAGGGTAGGCTATGTGAATGGCGAATTTATTCTTAATCCCACCTATACAGAATTAGATAATTCTTTGTTGGATTTAGTAGTCGCAGGTAGTTCTTCGGGTGTAGTAATGTTAGAGGCAAAGTCAAAGGAAATACCCGAAGAACTCTTTGTAGAAGCGGTAGAATTCGGTTTTAAAAATATAATTGAGATTATTAAATTTCAACAGGATTTTATTAAGGAAAATGCTAAACCAAAACTTCAATTAAAATATAAAACAGTTGATGAGGAGATAATAGAAAAAGTAAGAGAAATTTGTGAGGATAAAGTTATACTGTTGCATCAGCTACCCAAAAAAGAAGAAAGGCAGAAAGAGAAAGAAAAACTTTTAAATGAAATTCAGGAAAGATTATCTGAAAAAAATTACACTCCTTTACAGATAAAGAGTGCCTTTTTAGAGATAGAAAGACAAAAAGTAAGAGACTATATCCTAAATAATAACAAACGTATGGATGGAAGAGGTTTCTTGGATATCCGACCGATTAGTTGTGAGGTGAATATTTTACCGCGCACTCATGGTTCCTGTTTGTTCACTCGCGGTCAGACCCAGAGTTTAGCGGTAACTACCTTGGGTACGGGTGAAGACAGACAACTTATTGAAGCATTAGAAGGAGAGACCTATAAGACCTTTATGTTACATTACAGTTTTCCTCCTTTTAGTGTAGGAGAAACCGCGCCTATCCGTGGTCCTGGTCGGCGGGAAATCGGGCATGGTGCTTTGGCAGAGAGGGCTATCCTTCCGGTGATGCCGAAAAAGGAAGAATTTCCTTACACTATAAGAGTGGTTTCGGAGATCTTAGAGTCTAACGGCTCTTCCAGTATGGCTACGGTATGTGCTGCCAGCCTTTCCCTTATGGATGCAGGAGTGCCTATAAAAGAACCCGTAGCGGGGATTGCCTTAGGACTTATTAAGGAGAAAGAGAGGATAGCTATTCTTACTGATATAACCGGGCTTGAGGATCATATTGGAGATATGGATTTTAAGGTGGCAGGAACTAAAAGTGGTATAACTGCGGTTCAGCTCGATTTAAAGATTGAGTATGTGGATATTGAGTTTTTAAATAAGGCTTTAATTCAAGCAAGAGAGGCGCGTTTATTTGTTTTGGATAAAATGAGGGAGGTTTTAAGTTCTCCGCGTCCCCAAATCTCTATTTATGCTCCCCGTATAGAAAGGTTGAAAGTTGAACCGGATAAGATTGGAGAACTCATTGGTCCAGGAGGCAGAACCATAAAGAAGATCATTAATTCTACAGGAGTGACTATAGATATCGGTGAAGATGGAGAGATAATCGTGGCGGGTTTTGATTTAGAAAAATTTAAAAAGGCAATAGAGATGATTGAGGCAATCACTGCCGATATCGAAATAGGCAAAATATATACCGCTAAGGTAAAACGTCTGGCTCCTTATGGAGCTTTCTGTGAAGTTTTTCCTGAACGGGAAGGGCTTATCCATATTTCGGAATTAGCGGACCATTTTGTAAGAAATGTTGAAGATATAGTAAAGGTAGGTGATGAGATAAAAGTAAAGGTGATCGGTATTGATGAGTTGGGAAGATTAAATTTAAGCAGAAAACAGGCGTTACGCGAAAATGCGGGAAAGAAGAATTAATGAGTTGAAAGGTTTAATTTTAATGGCGGTGGGTTTGATCGTATTGATGAGTTTGCTTTCTTTTTGTTGGGAAGATTTAAAATTTTTTTCTTTCCCCTATAATTACCCTCCTAAAAACTTAATCCGCAGTTTTGGTTCATATCTGGCAGGATTACTTTTTTTTCTTTTTGGTTGGTCTGCCTATATAATCTCCGGATATATTATATGGGGTGCCTTAAGATTATTCAGAAATAAACCACTGTCTCTGCGTGGAGTCCAAATTTTTGGATTATTTATATTTTTGCTATCTATGAGTGTAATCTTTGGACTATTTGGTTCACCGCTAAGTTACGCGAAGTTTTTACGTGCTGGACTTTTTGGTACAGTGCTGGAAGGTTATATCAGCAGTTATTTTGGAAGATGGGGTAGTTTTATTATATTTTTTACTTTTGCGATTTTATCTTTTAGCCTGTTAAGTGATATTTTAGTTTCCGTTTTTTTTATTAAAATCTTTTATGTTTTTAGAAAAATTTTAGAACCGGTTAAAAAATGGATTAATCAATTTTTAAGAAGAAAAGAAAAAATTATTCCATCGGTGATGAATAAAAAAAGAGGAATAACGGTCATTGAAGAAGATGAACAAAAGAAAGAGGAAATTATTGCTAAACCAAAGCCAACCACACCCACTATTATTACCAACACAGACCTTATAAAAAAAGAGACCTCTTTAACAAAACCAAAGCCGAAGCCTAAGGAAGAAAAGGTAGTTTTAACTTCAAAGAGTGTTCCTTTGGATACGGGAGATTATAAACTTCCTCCTTTGGATCTGTTGGATTCTCCGCCACCTTTGGCAGAGAGACAAATTAAAGAGGATTTAACCGCTAATGCCAGAATATTAGAGGAGACCTTAGGAGATTTTGGTATCTCTGCTAAGGTAACCCATATTGAGCGTGGTCCAGTAATTACCCGTTATGAGTTGGAACCGGCGGCGGGAGTAAAGTTGCAAAGGATAGTATCTCTAAGCGATGATATTGCCTTGAATATGAAAGCGCAGTCAGTAAGAGTGGTTGCTCCTATTCCTGGGAAAGGCAGGGTAGGGGTAGAAGTGCCTAATAGTCAATCCAGTTTTGTTTATCTTAAGGAAGTGATAACTTCTGAGGAGTTTCAAGGATCAGATTCAAAGCTTACTTTGGCAATTGGTAAAGATATCACTGGAAGACCGGTAGTAGCAGATTTAGCCCAGATGCCCCATCTTTTGATTGCGGGAACTACCGGTTCAGGCAAAACTGTTTGTGTTAATTGTTTGATACTATCTATTCTTTTTCGTGCTTCGCCCAATGAGGTAAAATTCATTATGGTTGATCCTAAGATGGTGGAATTGGCTGTTTTTAATGGATTACCACATCTTCTCTGCCCTGTGCTAACTGAGGTAAAAAAAGTAAGCACTGCCCTTAATTGGTTGGTTAACGAGATGGAATCTCGATACAGGCTTTTTGCAGAGATAGGTGCCAGAAATATTGAAGTTTATAACCAGAAAAAAGAAAGGCTTCCTTATATTGTGGTAATTATTGACGAGTTGGCAGATTTAATGGTAGTAGCCCGCGAGCATATTGAGTCAGCAATTACGCGTCTGGCACAGTTATCGCGAGCAGTAGGAATCCATTTAATTCTGGCCACCCAAAGACCATCGGTAGATGTAATTACCGGAGTAATCAAGGCAAATTTTCCTGCGCGTATCTCTTTTAAGGTTGCCTCTAAAGTAGATTCACGTACGGTTTTAGATATGAATGGTGCAGATAAATTATTAGGGAAAGGTGATTTACTTTTCTTAAAACCCACCGAATCACGTCCTATCCGTGCCCAGGGGAGTCTTGTTTCTGATAAGGAGATAGAAAAGGTGGTGGAGTTTATCCGTAAGCAGTCTGAACCGGTTTATGAAGAGGAACTTTTACAGGAAAAGCCTAGTTCTTTTGTGTTGGATGAGAAAGATGAACTATATGAGCAGGCAGTAAGATTGATTATGGAAACTGGTCAGGCATCCGCATCACTCCTTCAGAGAAGGTTGCGTATGGGTTATACCCGCGCTGCCCGCATTATTGATATGATGGAACAGGAAGGGCTTTTAGGTCCTTTTGAAGGGAGCAAACCGCGTAAGATACTTGTAGATAGAGAAGCCTGGCTTAAGAAAAATATCTTTTCTAAAAAAGATGAATGAATCTGAAAAAAAAGAAGAAACAGTAGGCGATATTATTAAGCGTAAGCGTTTGGAAAAGAACTTAAGTCTTAAAGATATACACCAAAAGACTAAAATACCTTTGAGTTTTTTGGAAGCGATTGAAGAGGCACGTATTCCGTCGATGAATCCGGTTTATGTGAAGGGATTGATAAAGATATGCTGTAATTTTTTAGGTATAGATTATAAAGAGATTTTAGAAAAATTGCCTATAGAATTGAAAAATGAGTCCCCAAAGATAGAGTCTCTTTTTATTGAGAATAAAACTGATATAAGAAATTTATTTTCAGAAAAAAAAGTATATATTTTTCTTATAATAGTTATTATAATTTTATTTGCAAGTTTGTTTATTAAAAATACGAATAAAAAACAGGCCACTTTTCTTAAAGGAACAGATAAACAGTCATCTCTTTCAACGCCTCTGCCTAAGACATTGGAATGGCCAAAGGAAAAAGCCGGCTCTTTGGTTTCTCCGCAGATAATAAAAGTAAGACTCTATGCTAAGCAGGACTGTTGGGTGAAGGCTTCTGTAGACCGGAAAGTTGTTTTTCAGGGTATCTTAAAAAAGGGACGTTTTCAAGTTTGGGAGGCAAAAGAGAGCATAGAGCTTTCTTTGGGTAATGCAGGCGGGATTGACCTTTATATAAACGATAAACCATTTTCTACTTTGGGTAAGCCCGGCCAGATCATCCGCAAACTTATCATTAATCAGGAAGGACTTAAGGTTTTAAGATGATAAAAAAAATCGGAGTTTTAAGTTTGGGTTGTCCTCGAAATTTAGTAGATACAGAGATGATACTGTCCGCTCTTAAGGCTAAAGGCTACAAAATTGTAGAGGTAGAGGATTCTCAAATAGCGATAGTAAATACCTGTGCCTTTATAAAAGAGGCGGTTCAAGAATCTTTAGAAGTTATAAAAGAATTAATCTCTTTAAAAAAAGAAAAAAGAATAAAAAAAATAATTGTTTATGGATGTCTGGTAGAGAGGTATAAGGGTAAATTACTTTCTTATCTAAAAGGAGTTGATGCTTTAATTGGTAGAGTTTCTTTAAATCACGGAATAAGAAATTATTTCCTTACCCCAAAGCATTTCTCCTATTTAAAGATATGTGAGGGTTGTGTTAATTTTTGTAGTTTCTGTTTAATCCCCCGGATAAAATCAAAATTTGAAAGTAGACCATTACAATCTATAATTGAGGAGGTAAAGTTTTTAGACAGAGAAGGAACAAAAGAATTAAATATAGTGGGTCAGGATATTAGTTTTTATGGAAAAGATATTTCTTCAGAATTAGATCTGACTAAACTTTTAAAGGAGATATTAAAAAATACTAAAAACATCCGTTGGATAAGATTGCTTTATCTTTATCCTCACAATATTACCGATGAACTCTTAGAGCTTATAAACAAAGAAGAGCGGATCTGCAAATATATGGATTTGCCTTTACAGCATATAAATGACCGTATATTAAAACTTATGAATAGGAAAACCACTTCTAAATATATCTATGATCTTATTAAAAGGATTAGAAAAAAAATACCTTCAGTTTTTATAAGAACTACTCTTATGGTGGGTTTTCCTACTGAGACAGAAAAGGAATTTGGAGAACTTCTTAATTTTGTTAAGGAAACAAAATTTGAAAGATTGGGTGCGTTTATATATTCTAAAGAAGAAGGTAGTCCTGCCTCAGAGTTAAAACCACAGGTCCCTTTTTTGGTTAAACAGAAAAGATTTAACCAGCTTATGCAGGTCCAGCAGGAGATCTCCTCTTTAGTAAATAAGAGATTTCTAGGCAAGACTATAGAAGTATTGATAGATGAAAAACAAAATGACTATTATTTGGGGCGCAGTATCTACGATGCACCTGAGGTGGATGGGTGCGTTTGGGTAAAAAGTAGAAGGATTTTAAAAGTAGGCAGTTTCATAAAGGTAAAGATTTTTGATACCTTAGAGTACGATTTAGTAGGTGAGGCTATATTATGAATATCGCTAACCGTATAACTTTATTTAGGATAGGGGCTACTTTTATGTTTATGTTTTTTCTTTTTGCTCATGGGCTTTGGGCAAAACTGATCAGTCTTATAATTTTTATTTTGGCTGCCCTTTCGGATTTTTATGATGGTTTTATTGCCCGCAAAAAAAATATCGTTTCTGATTTTGGAAAATTGATGGATCCCATCGCCGATAAAATTTTGGTTTTAGCTGCTTTTGCCTGCTTTGTTCAGATGCAGTTGATTGAAGCCTGGATGTTTGTGATTATATTTTCAAGAGAGATACTGATTTTTTCCTTAAGACTCTTTGCCTTAAGTAAGGGAAAGGTCTTGGCTGCTACTCAAGCAGGAAAACATAAGACCTTTTCTCAGATGGTGGTAGTTTTTATTATACTGGCATTTATCCTTTTCAAAGAGATAATGTTAGAATTCTATTCTTGGAATCCTGCTTGGGAGAGTTTCTTGCGGGGCACCATTTATTTTTTGATGCTTATCACTGTAGGGCTTACCCTTTACTCAGGGATATTTTACCTCTGGAAGAATCGTAAAATAATTACCAAAATTTAATTATTTTTATATATAATGAAAAAGGCCAGAGATTTTATAATTAAATTGGCCAGTACTTTTTTCTTTCTCGGTTTTTTCCCTTACATACCCGGAACATTTGCCAGTTTTGTTTGTTTATTTTTTGTCTGGTTTTTAAAGGATTTATTCTTTATTTATTTTTTAGCCACCCTTTTAATTATAGTTTTAGGTTTTCTTTTGAGTGGTAAAGCGGAGTTGATCTTTAATAGAAAGGATGCCCCCTGTATAGTGATTGATGAGGCGGGGGGGATTTTTTTGAGTTTTCTATTTGTGCCTTTAAATTTTAAAAGTATTCTGTTAGGTTTTTTTCTTTTCCGAGTCTTAGATACATTAAAGATTTTTCCCGCTTCACGATTAGAAAAGCTTAGGGGAGCAGGTGGTATAATGCTGGATGATTTAGTAGCGGGTATTTATACCAATATTATTCTTCAATTCGTCTTTAGACTTTGGCTATAGATTTCCTCATAGATAGGCCCTTGGGGTGTAAGATTACTTTTATAGAGGATAATTTTTTCTACCAAAAATTCTTTCTTTTCTCTTAAGGGACAATCTTTTAAATTTTCTAACTTATCTACCAGTATTTTTATATTTTTAAAAGAGCGCAATCTTCCCAAAGTTATATGGGAAGAGAACGGACGTTTTTCTTTAGGGAAGCCGATTTTATATAAATCTTCTTCTAATCTTTTTGCCAGATTTTTGACTTCTGCTTCGTTTTCTATGCCTACCCAGATTACTTTAGGTATTTTTATCTTAGGGAAAGCACCTAAACTAGATAAAGAAATTATAAATTTTTGCGTTTCTTGAGAAATTTTGTCTATAATTTTTTTAATTAAAATTATTTTTTCTTCTTTTATCTCTCCCAAAAATTTTAAGGTAAGGTGGAGATTTGCGGGATTTACCCACTTTACATCTGCTTGGCAGGTCTTTAGTTCCTCCTCTAAGTTAGCTAAAAAGTTTTTAATATCTAAGGATAGAGGAATAGCAATAAAAGTTCTCAATTTAAAATCCTTTTTAAAATTTCTAATACTTTTAAACTTGCCTTTTTTCTTATCGTAGCGCGACTGCCTTTAAATAAAAAACGCCGGCAAAAAGATTTATTTTTGGTTTCTATAGCAATAAAGACGGTTCCTTTGGGTTTTCCTTTAAGTTCTCCCGTTGGTCCCGCAATACCAGTTATACCTATTCCTATATCTGCTAAGGCAATTTTTCTTATGTTTGAGGCAAGCAATTGGGTAGTTTTTTCTGCTATCGGACCTTCTTTTTGAATAACTTTGGAGGGAATTTTTAGGATTTTTTCTTTAGCAAAGTTACTATAGACAACCACCCCTAAGATAAAATATTGGGAACTTCCTTTGATTTCCGTAAGCAATTTAGAGACTTCACCTCCGGTGCAGGACTCTGCTACCGCAATGGTCTTTTTTTGCTGGAGTAATAGATTATGTACTTCTTGAATAATATTTCTCATAGGTTTATATTATAGCCTTATTTAATTGTATTGACAAGATAAGTTTTTGTGTTATATTAAGTTAAGATTGTAATAAAATCGAAAAAAAGGAGCTTGTATGTTTAATACTATCCCGGAAATAATCGAAGATTTAAAGCAGGCAAAGATGGTAATTGTGGTAGATGATGAAGACCGCGAAAACGAAGGAGATTTGGTTTTTCCTGCCTGTAAGGTTTTACCTGAGCATATAAATTTTATGGTTAAGTATGGCCGGGGGCTTATCTGTGTGGCAATGGAAGAAGAAAGGCTTAATGAATTAGAACTACATCCTATGCTTTCTTCAGAGTTTTTGCGTTATCGAAAGGACCGTTTTTCTACTGCTTGGATGATTTCCGTAGATGCTTCCTCAGGTATAACCACGGGAATTTCTGCTTTTGACCGCGCAAGGACAATTAGAGTTTTAGTTGACCCCCATACACGTCCTTCTGATTTAATCAGACCCGGACATATCTTCCCTTTAAAGGCACAGAAAGGTGGGGTTTTGGTACGCGCAGGACATACTGAGGCAGCGGTAGATTTGATGAAATTAGCAGGACTTTATCCTGCTGGTGTAATCTGTGAGATTATGAATGATGATGGCACTATGGCCAGACTTCCCCAGTTAAAAGAGTTTGCCAAAAAACACAACCTAAAGATTTGCTCTATCCAGGATTTAATTGAATATAGAAGAAAAAATGAAAAGTTGATTAAAAGAGTTGCCACTACCATTTTACCGACTGAGTTGGCTACATTTGAACTTATCCTATACCAAGAGACAATCTTTAATACTTACCATATTGCTTTAAAGTTAGGTAATTGGAGTGAGGATGAGGCGGTTTTGGTGCGGGTACATTCTGAATGTTTAACCGGTGATGTTTTTGGTTCTTTGCGTTGCGATTGCGGAAAGCAACTTAAGGAAGCATTAAGAAAAATCAGCCAAGAGAAAAAAGGAGTTCTTTTATATATGAGCCAAGAAGGAAGAGGGATAGGTTTGGTAAACAAGATTCGGGCATACAGTCTTCAGGACCAAGGTTTAGATACCGTGGAGGCAAATCAGGCTTTAGGGTTTAAGCCGGATTTAAGAGAATACGGAATAGGCGCCCAGATTTTGGCAGATTTAGGATTAAGAAATATAAGACTCCTTACCAATAATCCCCGTAAGATTGTAGGCTGCCAAGGTTATGGTCTTAAGATAGTAGAGCGGGTTCCTTTAGAGATACCTGCGCATCCCTTAAATTATAAATACCTTAAAACCAAAAAGGAAAAATTGGGACATCACCTTAATAATATATAAAAAGAAGGAGGGATTATGGCAAGATTAGTAGAAGGTAATCTTATTGCTAAAGGGAAAAAATTTTGTATAATTGCCTCAAGATTTAATGATTTTATTACCAAAGAGCTTATCAGTGGTTGTCAGGATACACTTTTAAGACACGGAGCAGATGATAAAGATATCAGTATTTTTTGGGTTCCCGGCGCATTTGAGATACCTTTAGTTGCCAGCAAACTGGCAAAGAAAGATTTTTCTGCGATTATCTGTCTGGGTACAGTAATTCGGGGTTCTACCCCGCATTTCGACTATATCTGTTCGGAAGTAAGTAAAGGAATAGCCAAAGTATCACTTCAATTCGGAGTTCCGGTAATCTTTGGTATTATTACTGCGGATACCATAGAGCAGGCGATTGAGCGGGCAGGAACCAAAGAAGGGAATAAAGGAAAGGACGCTGCCTTAAGTGCTATTGAGATGGCCAATCTTTTAGAGCAGATTAAATAGTCTTTTTTTAAATTCAAATCTAATAAATTATAATTAATTATGCGTAAACGCACGCAGGCACGGGAATATGCCTTGCAGATGCTTTATGAAATAGATATTACTCAAGACCCGCTTAAAGAGGTAATAGAGAATTTCTGGCAAAGCCAATCAGAAGAGAATATCTCTAAAGAGGTAAAAGAATTTGCAGAGTTTCTCACCAAAGGGGTAATAGATAACCTAAATCAGATTAATTCCTTGATTTCTCAATATTCCCAGAATTGGGATATCAAACGTATGGCAGTGGTAGATAGAAATATATTAAGATTAGCCAGTTTTGAAATTCTTTTTTGTCAAGATATCCCACCTAAAGTATCTATAAATGAAGCGATTGAACTTGCCAAGCGGTTCTCGAGTCAGGAATCAGCAAAATTTGTCAACGGTATTTTAGATAAGATAAAAGAAAAAGCAAATCGATGAAGTCTGCGGACCTACATATTCATAGTATTTTTTCCGATGGAAGTTTAACTTGCCAAAAAATTATTGCCACTGCTAAAGAGAAAAAAATTGCCTGTATTGCTATTACTGATCATGATAGTGTAGAGGCGTATACCAGAGAGGATATTCTTAAGGATAAAGAGATAGAAGTAATCCCCGCAGTGGAACTTACCACCGAGTATAATTCTTCTGAAATCCATATCTTAGGTTATTTTATAGATTACCAAAATCCTACGCTTTTAAAAAAATTAGAGTTTTTAAGAGAAAGACGCATCTTAAGAATAAAAGAAATGATTAAAAAGTTAAACGCGTTAGGCATAGATATAGATTTTAAAGAAGTAACATTATTAAATAATTGTTCTTCCGTTACCCGGCTACATCTTGCCCAGGCATTGCTAAGAAAAGGAATTGTCAATTCTATATTAGAAGCATTTATAAAATATCTTGGAGAAAATGCACCTTGCTATGTAGGAGGATTTCATTTTTTGCCTTCGGAGGCAATAAGTTTAATTAGGGATGTAAAAGGATTGTCTATTTTGGCACACCCTTATAGTATAGAAAATTTGGAAGAAATTTTGACTTACCTTATTGGTTGTGGTTTGTCAGGAATAGAGGTATATTATCCGGAGCATACCGATACCCATATACGATATTATGAAGAACTTGCCCATAAATATGAACTTTTAATTACCGGCGGTTCTGATTTTCATGGTAATGGCCAGCGCAAGACAGAGATCGGTTCTGTATGTATACCTTATGATTTGGTAGAGAAACTAAAAGAAAAACTATGTTAGACCATTTATATTTTATGAGAAAAGCAATGAAACTCGCCTTAAAAGCAAAAGGCTTTACTTCTCCCAATCCTTTGGTGGGTGCTTTAATCGTCAAAGATGGGAAAATTATTGCTCAAGGTTATCATAAAAAGGCAGGTTTACCCCATGCAGAAATAGTGGCTTTAGAAAAAGCAAAAGATTTAGCCAAAGGAGCCATCCTTTATGTGACTTTGGAGCCCTGTGTGCATTTTGGCAGAACCCCTCCCTGTGTTTATAGAATAATTGAGAGCAAAATAAAAAAGGTAGTAATTGGAATGGTTGATCCCAACCCTTTAAATAACGGTAAAGGAATAGCCATACTGAAACGCCATGGTATAGAAGTAGAAGTGGGATTCTTAGAAGAGGAGCTTAAAAAGATGAATGAGGCGTTTATAAAATACATTACCAAAAGGATTCCCTTTGTAGTGGTAAAGGTAGGGCAATCCTTAGATGGCAAGATTGCTACATTTAGTGGAGATTCTCACTGGATTACCTCTGATTTTAGTCGCAAATTTGCCCAGAAGTTAAGAGCAGATTTTGATGCGATTATGGTGGGAGTAAATACTGTGCTTAGAGACAATCCTCACCTAAGTAGCCCTAAAAAACAACCAAAGATAATTGTGGTAGATAGCCATTTAAGTACTCCGCATGATGCCCTTATCTTTAAAAATCCAGAAGTTATTTTGGTAACTTTGCCTCCCCAGGCTGGTCAGGAAACCGACAATCGTCTAATTTTAAGCAAAAGAGCCGCTATTTTGGAAGTAAAAGAAAAATCAGGGCAAGTTAATTTAAAGGATATGTTAAAGAAACTTGCCTTAAAAGAAATTACCAGTATTTTAGTAGAAGGGGGAGGTACTTTAATTGGTTCCTTATTTGATGAAGGTTTAGTAGATAAGGTACTTTTTTTTATCAGTCCCAAAATTATCGGTGGAAAAGAGGCTATAAGTTCCGTAATGGGAAGGGGAGTAAAAAATGTCAATAAAGCATTTAAATTAAAGGATGTAAAATTAAAAAGATTGGGTGAAGATTTTTTAATTGAAGGTTATATTAGTTAGAGATGTTTAGTGGAATTATTGAGGAATTAGGCAGGATAAAAAGAATCTATAAAAAAGGTGACTCTACTTTTTTAGAGATTGAAGCAGAAAAAGTTTTAGAGGAGACCTTAATAGGGGATAGCATCTCTGTAGATGGGGTCTGCCTTACGGTAAAAGAGAAAAAAACAAAATCTTTAATTTTTGAGGTTATGCCTCATACACTGAAGACCACCACTTTGGGTTTTTTAAAGATAAATCAAAAAGTAAATTTAGAACGCAGTCTAAAGGTCTCAGATAGAATTTCCGGGCATTTTGTTTTAGGTCATATTGATTGCATAGGTCTGATACGTAAAAGGACTTATAGGCAGGGAAATCTTTGTTTTGAAATCGCTATCCCTAATGAATTTATAAGATACTGTATACCTAAGGGCTCTATCGCAGTAGATGGGATAAGTTTAACTATTGCGGAGGTAAAATCCAATACATTTAGTGTATATATTATCAGCCATACCCTAAAAAATACCAACCTTTATTTAAAGACTACCTCCAGTAAAGTAAATATTGAATTTGATATCCTCATAAAGGCAGGTTTAAAGAAAAATTAATTTTTATGAAGATAAGTTTTATTGATCCGCCCAACATTTTAAATAATAAAAATGTGGAGCGTGTTTTTGGCTGTACTTATAGCTTATATCCTATACCCAATATTTATTCACTTTATAATGCTTCTATTTTAGAGGGAAATGGCTTTAAAGTAAATTATATTGATATGGCAAATGAAGGATGGACAAAAAAAAGAATTTATGATTTTATAGAAAAAGATAAAAGTGATGTTTATTGTTTTTATTCGGTTAATCTTGCTATGGATTCTGATATTCTATTGGCGCAACAGATATTAAAAAAAAGAAAGGATGTTTATATAATATTTTCTGGACCTGCACCTACATATTTTTTTGAAAAATTCTTAAAGGATGAAAGGATTTTTGTTATTAGAGGAGAAACCGAGGAGACAATTTTAGAGTTGATATACTGTTTAAATAATAACGAACCATACTATCATATAAAAGGTATATCTTTTTTAAAAGAGGAAAAAATTTTTAATAATCCTATGCGACCATTAATTAAAGATTTGGATAAATTGCCTTTTCCTACAAGACATCTTTTAAAAAAGGAAATTTACTATAACCCAAAGTTGCCGCAAAAACCTTTTACGGTGATGCAGACTTCGCGCAATTGCCCTTATCGCTGTATCTTCTGTGTGCCTAATGCTTTAAGTTTTGCGGTGGAACTGGAATATAAAAGATATAATGAGGATAAAAAACCGCCTATCCGCCTGAGGTCAGCGGAGAGTGTAATTAAAGAATTTAAGGAATTAAGCGATCAGGGTTATAAATCCGTAAGCATTATTGATGACCAATTCTTATGGGATAAAAAACGTACCTTAGAGATATGTCAGGGTATAAAAGATTTAGGGATTGAATGGGGTTGTCTTGCCAGGGCAGATCATCTGGATGAGGAAACTATAAAAGCATTATCTGAGGCAAATTGTCGCTATGTGGATATGGGAGTAGAGTCATTTAAACAGGAAATCCTTGATGATATAAAAAAAGACCTTAAGGTAGAAAAAATATATGAGGCAGTCAAATTACTTAAAAAATATAATATTTTAACTAAGATTAATCTAATTTTAGGAAGTTCATCTCTTCAAACAAAAAGAGATATAAGAGAGGATATAAGAAAAGCAAAATCTCTGGATGTAGATGCAGTGATGTTTAGTATTGCTACCCCTTTTCCCGGCACAGAATTTTATAAACGGGCAAAGGAAAATAACTGGTTTATTAAAGGAGAGTATTTCCCCGAAAGTGTGCAGATGAAGGCAATTATAAGTTATCCCGGGCTTTGTTATAAAGAACTCAATTATTTGATTAAGTTTGCGAATCTTTCATTTTATTTAAGCCCAAAATTTATAAAAAAGAATATTAAACATATTTTTAATTTTAGATATTTCTTAAATGTTTTAAAGGCATTGAAGAGAAAATTTTTCTGATGCATATATTATTTTTGACTACCAGATTACCTTTTCCTCCGATTGGTGGTGAACGGCTAAGACCATATTACTTTATTAAATATCTTTCCTTAAACCACCGGATAACCCTTATTTCATTTATAGAGAGCAAAAGGGAAGAGGAAATAATCAAAGACTATGCTTTTAATTCTTTAGAAATAAAAACCGTAAATTTAGCCAAATTAAGTTCTTATATCAATTGTGTAAATGGTCTGTTTAGAAGTTATCCTTTGCAGGTAAGTTATTATCATTGTTCTTTAATGGATAGGTTAATTAAAGAAGAGATAAAAACAAAAAAAATAGATTTAATATTCTGCCATCTTATCCGTATGGCGAATTATTTAAAGGATATTAAGATAAAAAAAATTTTAGACCTTTCGGATGCCTTATCATTTAGATATAGGTTGTCTTCTAAATATCGAAAAGGTCCCTTTAAATTGATAGAATATTTAGAGTATAAAAGATTGAAGAGATATGAGCCAAAGTTTGCTTCTTATTTTGATTTGAATTTGGTTGCTTCAAATATAGATAAGGAATATTTTAAAGGTCTGGGTATAGAAAATATATATTGTCTGCCTAACGGAGTAGAATTAGAGGAAAATGACAGAGAGATTAAAAATAAAAAAAATAATATTATTTTCTTTGCAAATCTACGTGCATATCCCAATCAGGATGCTATAATATATTTCTATAGAGAAATTTTCCCACTGATTAAAAAAGAAATAAATGATGTGAAATTAACAGTAGTAGGGGCAAGTATACCTCGATATATTTATTCTTTATTTAAAAGCGATAAATCTGTAGAGATATACACCGATGTTTTTGACATAAAACCTTATATTAAAGAGTCATTTGTATCTATTGCTCCGATGAGGATAAGTGTGGGAATTCAAAATAAGATTTTGCAATCTATGGCTTTAAAGGTTCCGGTGGTTGCCACTCCTTTAGCCAGAGGCGGGATAGAGGCAGAGGATGGCAGAGAGATATTGTTAGCAGATAATCCTAAAGATTTTGCCCAAAAAACAATTCTTTTGTTAAAGGATATAAATTTAAGAGATTATATTGCAGAAAATGCTTTTAGGTTAGTTAAAGAAAAATATCTTTGGAAAAATATTGTAAAAGAATTAGAAAAAATATGCCTCAATCTTATTGCTTAAAAAGAACCTTAGATTTATTCTTAGCAACTTTGGGAATTTTTTTCTTTTTACCGGTTTGGCTTATAATTATTATTCTGATATGGATAGAGACAGAAGATGGTATATTCTATATTCAGGAAAGGTTGGGGTTGAACAATAGAACTTTTAAGACCTTAAAATTCTGCACCATATACAAAGGGGGAAAGAACAATAATCGGATAACAGGTTTAGGTAATTTTTTAAGAAGAACCGCCTTAGATGAGTCTTTGCAGTTAATCAACATATTAAGAAAAGAGATGTCCTTTGTAGGACCTCGGCCTTTGATTCCTGAAGAAGTAAAAGACCATCCGGAAGTAAAAGAACGTCTAAAAATAAGACCAGGGCTTACTGGTTTGGCGCAGGTAGCTATTGCTAAAGATAGCGATGTAGCAGAAAAATTAAAATACGATTTATGGTATATAAATAATCAAAGCTTATTTTTAGATTTAAAAATAATTTTTGCCTCAATTATTATCTCTCTAATGGGCAAATGGGAAACCAAAAGGGAGAGATTGCCTTTTAGATTTAAAGAGATTGTTTAAAAAATTATGATTAATTCAAAATCTTTCTCTATTGGGATTATGGCGCATAATGAAGAAAAAAATATCGGAATTTTATTAGAAGAATTGCTTAGACAGGCAAAGGATACCCATTTTCCTTTTGATATAATCGTGGTTGCCAGTGGCTGTACTGATAGGACAGTAGATATAGCAAGAAAATACGCTGAGAAAGAAAAATGTATTAAATTAATGATTGAAAAAGAAAGAAAAGGAAAGGCAGAGGCAATAAATCTTTTTTTAAAGAATGTAAATTCAGAATATCTTTTTGTCAGTAGTGCGGATATTTTGCCTCAAGATAATACACTAATGAGATTTTTAGATGCTTTTTCAGATTTTTCTGTTGGTATGGTAGGAGCAAGACCTTTTCCTATATATTCTAAAGGGTTTACTGGTATACTTAATCGATTGCTTTGGGATTTACACCACCAGATTTCCTTAAAAAGAGCAAAATTAGGAGAATTCATTGCTTTTAGAAATATAATTGATGAGATACCTTATCTTACCGCTGCAGATGAGGCAAGTATAGAGGCATTGATGGTTAAGAAAGGATTTAAAATTAAGTATCTTTCGGATGTAATTATATATAATTATGCACCAAAAGATATAATTTCCTTTATTAAAAAACGTATCCGTATTTATGTGGGGCATCTTTTTGTAAAGGATAAATTGGGCTATTGCGTATCTACATATAGCGTTTTTCCTTTGTTTGGTATTGTTTTAAAAAAGATAAAAGATGAGAAAAAATATATTTTCTATATCTTGGTTTTGGTTTTTCTGGAGGTATTAGCAAGATTGACTGCTTTTTTTCAGTATTATATAAGGAAAAAAACTTACCATATCTGGCAGAGAAATTAAATGCTAAAGACTATCTTTAAAATACCTTTTAACCATCTGGGACGTATTTTAAATTTTCCTTTGGTTTTGCCTTTTAGTCTTGGTTTTGAAGTTACCCGTAGATGTAACAGTCATTGTAAAACCTGTAATCTTTGGAGATACCCGGCAGATGAAGAGTTAAGTTTGGATGAGATAAACCGCCTTTTTAATTCCTTAGGTAAGTCCCTTTATTGGATTACGCTAACCGGTGGAGAGCCATTTTTAAGGGAAGATTTTGTGGAGATTTGCCGGATAATCTATAATAATTGTAAACCCAAATTTATAAATATTTCTACCAACGGTTCATTACCAGAGAAAATTATTAAGGATATGGAAAAGATATTAAAGTTTTGTCCCAAGACAAAATTTAAGGTTAATTTATCCCTTGACGGTATAGGTAAAAATCATGATAATATAAGAGGGTTAACCGAAGCTTTTGATTGTTTTTATAAAACCGCTCAGGGATTATTAAGGATTAGAAGTAAGCAATTACATATAGGAATTTATACCGTAATCTCTAATTATAATATTAATGAGATAGAAGATATTGTTGCCTTTGTAAAAAAAATTTTTGGCTTTTTGCCTTCTTTTGAAATTGCTCAAATTAGAGATTCATTTAAAAATCAAGGTTTAAATGAGATTTTACCTAAACCCGAAAAAAGTATCAATTTATTTAAGAAACTATATAAATTAGAGAAGAGAAAGAAAACCGATTTAGAAGAAACTATAATCTATAGATTAAGAAAAATTTATTATAAACTTACCTTAGATACACTTTATCTGAAACAGCAAATTATTCCTTGTTTTAGTGGTTTTTCTTCTGTCTATATCATTGCTGATGGAAAAGTCTGGGTCTGTTGTAACTTAGAGAAATTATTAGGTGACTTAAAGCATTATGATTTTGATTTTAAAAAACTCTGGTGGTCAAAAAAGGCTTGGTCTGTGCGTAAGGAAATCAAAGAAAGTAATTGTTTCTGTTTAGGGGTTAATGCAAACTATTTAAATATTTTGCACAGTCCAAATTATCTAATAAAATATCTCTATGGATTTTAAAATTAAATTAATCCATCCACCTTCAATTTATAAGAAGAGTTTAATCAATAACCTATACTCCGATTTTCAGACAATGATTTGTTATCTTCCTTACGGCTTAGGGGTATTAGCTTCTTTTTTAAGGAATAATGGATATTCTGTGGAACTGCAGGATCTGAATGTTATATTCACGCGTAAGTTTATATTTTGTAAAAGTGGACTTATTATCCCTCAAAAGGATATAGAGGCTTTCTTATCCACACATAACTACAAGCCTAAACAGGTAGTTTATTTTTTAGATAAGATAATAGATTCAATTTCTCCTCAAAGATTTCATCTTATAGGATTTTCACTACTTACATTTGGAAATTTCTTATTTTCTTTGCTTCTCTCTAACCGCCTCAAGCAAAGATACAACACAACTATTGTTTTGGGAGGTGCCTTTATCAGTCTTTATGGAGACCTTTATCCTGAGATATTTAACTCTGTGGACTATATGATTAGAGGAGATGGAGGAGTTCCCCTTTTAAAACTCATAGATTACCTTAAAGGAAAAATCCCCCTCTCAGAAGTCCCCAACTTAACCTATAAGAAAGATGGGAAAATAATCTCTAATCCCCAACAATACTATCCCCTTGAAGATATGCCTGTCCCTGATTTTAGAGGACTGCCTTTAGAGTTATATAAGAATTTTGGAATTATAAAGCCACTACTACCCTATCAGATTATGCGAGGTTGTACAAATAGATGCAGTTTTTGTGTAAATCCTTTAATTGATTCAAAAATAGAATTTAAGTCATACAAAAAAGTAATTTCTGATTTACTTTGGATGAAAGAGAGATATCATAGCAATTTCTTTGATTTTACGCCTGCCTCTACCATAGACCTTTCCTATGAATATTTAGATGGTCTATGTGAGCTTTTTGTCAAAGAGAATTTAAATATAAGATGGAGGGCTTATGCAAGAGTAGAAAATTTAGATAAAAATCTCCTTAAAAAGATGTATCAAGCAGGTTGTCGATATTTAATATTTGGTGTAGAATCCGGTAGTGATAAGATATTAAAGATGATGAATAAAAGATTTAGTGCTGAAGAGGCATCTAAAACATTAAAGGCATCTTATGAGACGGGGATAAAAAATCAAGTTAACTTTATAATAGGACATCCTCAAGAAACTAAAGAAGATGTCAACAAAACCCTTGTCTTTATTAAGAAAAATAAAAGATATATATATATATCACATTTATGGAAATTTACCCTTGATTATAATACCTTAATCCATATTAACTATCAGCATTATGGGATAAAGAGATTAATTCCTAGTGAAAGACGCTTTACCTTTGATTTTGAAGAATCTAATGGCATACCCATACAAGAGCAACAAAGGCAACGAGAAGAGAATTATAATAGAGTGATAAGTTTTTATAGAAAAGTAATCTTTCCTACAAGTATTATAAAACGGATATATAATTTACTCTTTCCTACAAGTATTATAAAACGGATATATAATTTACTCTTAGAAACTTAGAAAAAGTATCTCTATGGATTTTAAAATTAAATTAATCTATCCACCTTTAGTTAGAAAAATTAATCTTATCTCTAAGCTATACTCTGCTAGGCTAATGATACCTTATTATCTTCCTTACGGCTTAGGTGTATTAGCTTCTTTTTTAAGGAATAATGGATATTTTGTGGAACTGCAGGATTTGAATATATTGATTAACCGTAAAACTACCTTTGGTAAAGAAAAAATTATTATTTCATTACCAGATATAGACAGACTCTTATCCAACAAACTCAATTGCGAATCTAAGATAATCCGTTTTATTGATAAATTGATAGATTTAATTTCTCCTCAAAATTATCAACTCATAGGTTTTTCTATTTTTTGCTTTGAACAATTCCCTTTTACTATTATCCTCACCCAACATCTCAAACAAAGATACAACACACCTATTGTTTTGGGAGGCGCCTTTATCAGTCTTTATGGAGACCTTTATCCTGAGATATTTAACTTTGTAGATTATATGATTAGAGGAGATGGAGGAGTTCCCCTTTTAAAACTCATAGATTACCTTAAAGGAAAAATTCCCCTCTCAGAAGTCCCCAACCTCACCTATAAGAAAGATGGAAAAATAATCTCTAATACCCAACAATACTATCCCCTTGAAGATATGCCTGTCCCTGATTTTAGAGGACTGCCTTTAGAGTTATATAGGAATTTTGGAATTATAAAGCCACTACTACCCTATCAGATTATGCGAGGTTGCACAAATAGGTGTAGTTTTTGTTCCTATCCTTTAATTGACCCAAAAATAGAATTTAAGTCATACAAAAAAGTAATTTCTGAGTTAAAAAAAATGAAGCAAGAATACCGGTATAACTTCTTTGATTTTATTCCCTCTTCCACCATTGATCTTTCCTATGAGTATTTAGATGGGCTTTGTGATGTTTTGATTAAAGAGAGATTGAATATAAGATGGAAAGCCTACAGCATTGCTGGTAGACTTGATAAAAATCTCCTTAAAAAGATGTATCAAGCAGGTTGTCGATATTTAGAGTTTGGTGTAGAATCCGGTAGTGATAGGATATTAAAGATGATGAATAAAAGATTTAGTGCTGAAGAGGCATCTAAAACATTAAAGATATCTTATGAGGTAGGGATAAAAAATGTGGTTAGCTTTATAGTTGGTCATCCTCAAGAGACCAAAGAAGATTTCAACAAAACCCTTGCCTTTATTAAGAAAAATAAAAGATATTTTTTCATAATTAAAACACAGAGATTTGCATTATGCAAAGGTACCCCCATACATATCAACTATCAGCATTATGGGATAAAAAGATTAATTGCGCATAGATCACGCTTTACCTTTGGTTTTGAAGAATCTAATGGCATACCCATACAAGAGCAACAAAGGCAAAGAGAAGAGAATTATAATAGATTATTAAGTTATTATAGAAAAGTAATTCTCCCCCAAAGACTTATAAATTATTTATTGGTATTTATATCCCATATTTTTAAATGAAGATTAAATTAGTTTTTCCTCCCACTATCACCTATGCCTATGGACTGGGTTTTGAATCAAACAATATACCTCCTTACGGAATGGGAATAATCACCTCCATTCTAAGAAATAACTCCTATTTTGTTGAGCAGGAAGACCTTATGTTAAAAATTAATTTTTATAAAGATAATGTATTCCTTAAAAAAAGAAGAAAAAAAATAGAATCTATTATTATAAAACTTAAAGACCAAAATTTATACAATTCTATTTATAAAGGAGAGATAAAAGATAAAGAAATTATTTTATTTATTGACGAAATATTAAATTATTCATCATTTAAAGGATTTAATTTAATAGGTTTTTCTATACTTACCTTTGATCAGTTTCTTTTTTCTTTGCTTCTCACCCAACGCCTCAAACAAAGATACAACACACCTATTGTTTTGGGAGGTGCCTTTATTAATCTTTATGGAGACCTTTATCCTGAGATATTTAACTTTGTGGACTATATGATTAGAGGAGATGGAGGAGTTCCCCTTTTAAAACTCATAGATTACCTTAAAGGAAAAATTCCCCTCTCAGAAGTCCCCAACTTAACCTATAAGAAAGATGAGAAAATAATCTCTAATCCTCAACAGTACTATCCCCTTGAAGATATGCCTGTCCCTGATTTTAGAGGACTGCCTTTGGAGGAATACAGAAAAATGGGCATAGATTTAGGTCTGCCATATCAGATTTCTCGGGGATGTAGTAATAGATGTCCTTTCTGTACCTATTATGTTAATGAACGCTTAGAATTTAAATCTTTTAAAAAAGTAGTTTCTGAGATAAAAGAGATGAAGGAACGATATAAAAGTAATATTTTTTACTTCTGTGATAATGCTATAAATAATTCCTACGAATATTTAGATGAGCTTATGGATAGTTTTATTGAGAATAAATTAGATATATTATGGATTGTATATGCAAAGATAGGTAAGTTAAATAAAGAGATTTTAAAAAAGATGAAAGAAGCAGGCTGTCTCTGGTTAAAATTTGGTATTGAATCAGGTAGCAAAAATATTTTAAAGATGATGCATAAAGGATTTGATATTAAAGAAGCAGAAGATACCTTAAGATATTCCCATGAAGTAGGAATTAAAAATAGGATTTTTTTAGTTACTGGTTATCCTTACGAGAGAAGCGAAGATATTATTAATACAATCAGATTTCTTAAGAATAATAAGAAATATATAGACAGAGTAACTATCTACAAATTTACTTTAGAAAAGATAAGTATATTGAATAATAATGCACAGGTATATGGGGTTAAAAGTATTCTGCCTCGACCTTGTCGTTATGCACTATCATTTGATGAAACGAAAGGTTTAAAATGGAATAAAAAAGTAATTCAACAGGAAAGAAATACAAAAAAGATAATGAAGGCAATATTATTTAATGGTATAGGAGAAAAGAAGAATATTTTTATAATTTTTGTTAGTTGGTGGTTTTATACAATTATCTCAAAAAATGAAAAGTTAAGAATCTTTTTAATAAGAAATAAGTTTATAAATATTCTTTTTATTTATTTTATTCCCTCCAAGATTAAAGCTACATTGGGTTATTTCCAAGGTTGCTTTGTAAAGTAAAAATGTTTAAGAAAGTACTGATATTAAATCCCTATTGCTGTAGACAATATTATAGCGATACCACTGTGCAGTGGAAGAAAAGGACTAACCTTTTGCATCCTCCCATATTTTTAGGTTATATTGCAAGTTTCTTAAGAGAAAATGGTATAAATATAAATTTTTTGGATGCAGCGGGAGAAGATTTAGATTTTAACCAGAATATAAAAAAGGTCTTTAAGATAAAACCCGACTTAATTATTACTAAGACACATTTTTCTACTTGGGTAGAAGAAAAAAGGATGTTTGAATTGATTAAAGAAAAATTAAATATTCCCATTGTTTCTGTGGGTATTCATCCTACTTTAGTTCCTGAAGAGATCTTAAAGGATAGTCCCTTAGACATTGCCGTAAGAAATGAACCAGAAATTAGTTGTCTTGAGATTGCTAAAGGAATAAATTTAGACCGAATAGAGGGGATAAGTTATAAGTTTAATGGTAAAATAAATCATAATCCTAAAAGAAAATTAATTGAAGATTTAGATATCTTACCTTTTCCGGCACGCGATTTATTTCCCCATAAGAATTACAGGTTAAGTAGTTATAAAAAGAAACCGATGACAGTCATATATACAGGAAGGGGCTGTTACTTTAATTGTATCCATTGTGGACAACAGGTATTTTGGCAGAGTAAGAGAAGAGTAAGAAGCGCTAAAAATGTAATTAAAGAGATAGAAGAGATTTATAAAATGGGTTATAGAGAAATTTCCTTTGAAGACCAGATTTTGGAATGTGATGCCAGAATGATAGAAATTGCTCAAGCATTAAAGAAATATAAATTTAGTTGGAAATTCGGAACGCGTGCTGATTTAATTAATGAGAAAGCAATAAAGATATTTAAAGAATCCGGTTGTTATGAGGTATTTTTAGGGGTAGAGTCAGCAAAACAGGAATGTCTTGATTGGTTAAATAAAGGTATAGATATCGAAAAAATAAAAGAGGCATTTGATATTCTTCGCAAATATAAGCTTTTGATTAACGCTACATTTATGATTGGGCTACCTCAAGAGGATAAAGAGGCGGTGAGAAAAACCATAGAACTGGCAAAGAAATTAAATCCGGATTATGCCACATTTTATGCCTTTACGCCTTTGCCACAAACAAAAGCATACGATTTTTATAAATCCAAAAATTTATTGATTAAAACAGATTGGAGTTTGGTTGATTTTCAACAGGTAATAGTAAAAACAGAATTTCTTTCACAAGAAGAAATACAGCAATTGATTGATGATGCATACAAAAAATTTTACTTTAGAATCTCTTATATTTTTATGATGCTAAAAAAGATACATTTACTTTCTTTAGAAGGTATATTTTTTTCCTTATGGCGGTTAGTTATTTCTTTATTTAAAAACAAAAATTTAAAAGATAATTCTAAGGAGATTAAGGAAAGGATTTTAGAAGAAGCAAAAAGAGAATATCAGATTTCTGAATTATATAAAGATAGAATAACCGCCTATAAAAAAACTAAACTCTATAGAAAAAAAGGTTTTTATTTTGCTATAACTATAAAAGAAAAAGATGGTTGGCGAATCTATATTAAATGAAATTATCAAAAAAACCCTTTCTTTGGGGGCAAGTCGGGTGTATTTGATTAATCCACAGGAAATTCCGGTTTCTTGGAAGGCATCGCTTCTATGTTTAGATTGTAATGTCCACAAAAACTACTTTATGCGTAGATGGAGTTGCCCACCTTATTCACCCCTTCCAGAAAAGACAAAAGAGATTTTATCTCATTATGATTATGCTTTGGTAGTTAATGTAGAAGCAAGATTTTGGCCACTAACTAATCATAGTTATAATACTTTGAATCCTTTAATCCAAATTAACCAAAAGATATTCTGTCATTATTATTGGAGGAAACTCCATTTTATTATGTTAAAGATGAAAAGATTATTATCAACTGAGTATAAAGTTTTTTCTTGGGGTAGTTCTCCTTGTCATGGCTGTTTTAAATGTAGTTATCCTTTTAGGTGCCGTAGACCTGATTTTTTTCTTTTTTCGCCTGAAGCATCGGGAATTGACTTATATTTATTAGCAAAAAAATTAAATATACCTATAGAAATTCCTCCCAAAGAGAAAATACAATTGTTATCATTAATGGTATGGGAAAAGAGTTATTAGAATATTTCTATCATATATACTTTTTAAAAAAAATAATTAGAAATCAGTGGCTAAAATGCTCAGAACTTGAGCGTCTACAAAATAGGAAACTTATAAAATTGATAAATCATGCTTATAATAATATAAAGTATTACAGAGAACTTTTTCGTAGCAGAGGCATTAGTCCTTCGGATATTAAAAGTGTAAATGATTTGCATAAGGTTCCTGTAACAAGGAGAGAAGATATAAAGAGTTTGTCAGTTACTGATATTATATGGAGGCATAAATATCTTAAAGGTTATTTTAAATACACTACCAGCGGCACAACAGCTAATCCACTAAATATTTATGTTGATAAGAAAGAAAATACATTACAATCCGTTCTTTATTTAAGAATGTTATTTGCTAATGGATATAAAATAACAGATAGACTTTTGTCTATCACTCATCCACAGTTTATTAAGAAAGATAAAAAAAATTTTTTTCAGTACCTAAGATTATTTAATACAAAATATATTTCTATTTTTAACCATCCAGAAGAAAATTTGAATTTTATACTGAACTTCCAACCTAATATCATCAGAAGTTATATACATTCTATCAAGGAAATTGCCGAGGAAATAATGAAAAAAGATATAAAAATTTGTAACATATCTTTAGTTTTTACTACAGGTGATTTTTTATCCAAAGAAGACAGAGAATTTATAGCCAATATAATAAAAGCAGATATAATAGATTATTATAGTTCCACTGAATGCGGCTTAATTGCCTGGGAATGCAAAAAACATATGGGTTATCATATTAATTCTGATACAATTATTTTAGAATTAGTGAACCATAAAGGTGAAAGAGTTTTACCGGAAGAGATAGGAGAGGTGCTAATTACAAATTTAGATCAATATACTATGCCACTAATTAGATATGCAATAGGTGACTATGCCATATTAAGCAATACCCCTTGCAGTTGCGGCAGAACTTTGCCTTTATTGAAAGCTATCATTGGTAGAAATACAGGGCTATTATAAATATAAAATTATTTTTAATAAATGAAACAATTTTTTAAAAAAATACGTTTAACTTTTTATATATTTGAGGAAATATTTTTTTCATTTTTTCTTAAAACTTATAATAAATTTTATAAAAAATGGAGTTGGATTCCAGAGAATGAATTTAATTTTTTATCCAATAATTTTAATTTAGATCAGATTGATAAGATAGTAGTAATAGGTTCAGGAGCAATCCCGAATACCGCTTTATATTTTGCCCAAAAGAAAGATAATATTATTATTTATGCTGTTGAAAGAAACTATTTAGCTTTTTTTTCTTCTATCATTTTACTTCACCGTTTAAAAATAAAAAATGTTAAAATAATTAGAAATATTAATTATCTCTATGATTACGATAATGGTTTAATTATAATTACTCTTCACACTGTATTAAAACAGACAATTTTAAATAAAATTCTAAATCGTAATAATAAAAATGTTATTATTGTTATAAGGCAACCGCTAAATCGATTTGATCATTTTGAAAGAGTATTTATAGATGAAATAGGATGTTTTAAAATTAGGCAGTCAGATATTTTTGAATCAATAGTAATATTTGTACAATAAGTAACTATGAATAAATTTAAAAAATTTATTTATTTTATATCCAAAGTTTTATCCAATTATCTTTTTAGAAAGCCATTTATAATTTTAAGATTTATTTATTTAAGTATTTTATACATATTTAGAGATATATTTAGTAGTCATTTAAAAAACAAAACTTTGAATTATTTAACAAAATCACCTTTTTATATAATTTATGATCGATATTCATCTATAATTTCTGGTGGTATGAGAAATAACCTGAGAATCTGTATTACTTATTATTGTAATGCTTCTTGTAATTATTGCTATGCCAGAGGATTATCAGAAAATTTTCCCCAAAATATGACTATAGATGACTTTATTTATTTAGTAAAATGGGCAAAGAAATTAGGTTGGAATCAATTTGTATTTTTAGGCGGAGAACCAACTTGCCATCCATATTTTAATGAATTTATAAATATATGCTATAAAGAAAAAATAAAAATTATTTTATTTACAAATGGCTTATTTAACGAAGATATTTTAAAATCACTAAAAAATCAATGTGTAGAATTTATTGTTTTTGAATATTCATATGCTCAATTTAATTCTTATATTCAAAAGAAATTATTTTTTAATAATCTCAATTATCTTAAAGATAATAAAATAATCTCTATTTCCAGTATAGTTGATGGAATAACAGAGATATGGAAAGAAGTTATAGAGATTGCAAAATATTTTAATCTATCTGTACGCTGGAGTGCTTTAAGCTGTGGTTATAATAAAACTAGTTATCATGAGAATTTATTTTATAGTCCCAGATCTTACGGAAAACAATTACTTAAAATTCTTAAAACTAGTGAAGAAAGAAAAATTACATCTTGTGTTATAAGACCAGTCCCTCTTTGTATTTTTGACTTAAAAGAATGGAGAGAAATAAGAAGACTGGCCAATGAACACATATTTACTCGTTGTCTTTTAGGTTTTAGAGGAGATTATACACTCGCTTTAACTGTAAATCCTGATCTTTCTATTTATCCATGTAGTACTTTTTTTGTTAAAGGACCATCTATACATAAATTTAAAGATAGGGAAAGTATAAATGGATATTTCTCGCAGATAGATAGAAATATACTTTCTATTCCTTCTTCAGATAGATGTGTTGATTGTAATTACTTTAAAAATTTTAAAATCCTGCTTGAAAATGAAAAACTATTGTATAAGAAAGATAGACTTTTTTCTAATAATATTTGTCAGGGTGGATGCGTAGGTTTTAAAAACACAATTTTTAAGTAAAATATAATTGATAAGTGCAATACTTTGAAATATTTTTATATATATAATGTTTTTATATGACCCCCAAAACCGTTCTTATTTCACTTTTTAACTACGATCTTGGCATAAGATCTATAGCCAGTTTTCTTAAATCCAAAGGCTATCCGGTAGATATTATTTCCTTTGGGCAATTAAAACTCTCC
>Ga0207433_10000989_pt1 | contig 63559 bp, 63 predicted proteins | sample YelNatPaOPGAMG01_FD_187559 | JGI IMG/M metagenome (GOLD analysis project Ga0207433, IMG submission 187559) | Hot spring thermophilic microbial communities from Obsidian Pool, Yellowstone National Park, USA - OP-RAMG-01 (SPAdes) (version 3) | ecosystem: Environmental > Aquatic > Thermal springs...
AGTCAGTGCTTGTCAATCGTATTCGTGCTTTCCTAGCCATCGCCAATCATTCCACACATACGTTTTTCACGACAGATTCATTAAGTGTTTACTTTTAGACAATTAACCATACATAAAAACTTATCGAATAATAAACGGTAGTAGACACAAATTAAGGAAAGTGGACAATGGAAAACCAAAAACTGAAAGTTAAGGGAATACTCCTTGACTTAGACGGCACGATAGTAGATTCAAAAAGAGCCTATTTAGAAGCAGCAAGAATAGCCTTCAAAACTAGCGGGCAAAAATTAGTTGATGCTAAAATTGTGATGGAAATTCCAAAGAGGCTTGAGCAGAATCTTCCAATTAATGACTTGTTGAAAGGATGCGATGTGCACAGATTTTTAGATGTTTACCTGAAAACATACTATCAAGTGACGCTCACTAAGGCAAAACCGCTGCCGGGAATTTCAGAAACTCTCAAAAAACTTTCAGAAAAGGCAAAGTTGGCATTGATTACTATGCGTTATGTTTCGAAAGAGAAAATCTATGAAGAGTTAGAAAAATTCGGCTTAGCAAAATACTTTCAATATATAGTAACAGCATTGGATACTAGCAACCCAAAGCCCTCACCAGAAGCATTAATAAAATGTGCAAGACAATTTGGCATTGAAACTTGCAAATGTGCCGTTGTAGGAGATTCTATCGCTGATATAAAGGCTGGAAAGAATGCTGGAACCATAACAGTGGCTGTTTTGTCTGGAATATTTTCTCGTAATGAACTGAAAAAGGAGAAACCAGATTTAATTCTTGAAAACGTCAATCAGCTTCCAGATTTTATTGAATAACCCAAAAAACAAAGTTTATAATATTTCTGAAACTAAAATATAGCTGAAAATTATTTAAAAAAGTTATAGAAGCCATTACAAATAAAGTTTAATTAAAACCTAAGCGTCTAATCTATGGTGGAGAAGGCTTCAATCAATGACAATGAACTTCATAGAAGCAATGCTTTCAGAGAAACTTAAAGAAGTGAACCCGACGCTAGACCTTTTTGGTTCAGATAGAAAAGTGCTCCAAGTAGCATGCCAAGACTTGACAAATTATCTTAAAGTTCATTGGAACCTCATTGGAAAGGAAGCTAACGAATGTGAGCTTGTGGAAAAACTGGAGAAATTCTACAGTGAAAATCCAAAGGAAATGGAAGAGTTTTTGGGCATTTGGACTGGAATATGGTTTAAAAAATGGAAGGAAAGAGTAAAACTGCTAATAGGAAACGAAAACTCAAACAGATGGAACAGAGTTACAAAAATTCTTAATGAAGCAGAACCAATATGGAGAAAACTTTCAAACAAGCAAGAAATGCAAGAATTAATAACATCAACACTCATAAAGAATGGAGAAATCTGCGGCACATCAATTCTTGCAGAAAACCTCTTAAAAATGGAACTGGGCGAAAAAGGCAGAAAATACTTCAACGAGCAAGAACAAATAATACATGTTGTCAACAGCACTTTGAGAAAAGCGAGAGAGATAACCAGAAGCAAAGGACCTCTAATCTACGTCAAAATCGACAAAGGTTACTATCAATCTAGGCAATAACAAAAAAAATCTGTTTTAACGTATTCTTTCTCTGCTTAAAGTCTTAGTCTGCCAAGAATATTTTCTAATTGCAGCTGTTTCTCCATAACCGCAAGCTGCACATCGCTTTTTAGTCACGTTATAGGCTCTTCTTCCACATCGCCTGCAACGTATATGCACAGTTTTTCCAGCACGTTTACCAAAAGATGGCGTTCCCTTTCCCAAAATTGTCACCTAGGCGGAGGCGAAATCAAAATCACATTGTCTCCTCGAACAATTATTAACCCAAGTTTTCTCACATTCTCAGTATTAGTATTATCCTCTGTTTCTTCCAAGACCAAGTTTAGATGCTGGTCAAAACCTTTCAGTCTCCCACGTAAACTTTTTCCACCTTTCAATCGTACAAGAACAATTTTTCCAAGATTTTGCTCAAGGATTTCAGTTGTCATTTCGCTCATTTCTTAAGCCTCGAAACATATTTTATGTCTTTTATACTTAAACCTTAGCTTCTGCATTTAAACCTTAACCTTTTCAATTTAGCAGTTAAACCTTTTTGGTCTTCTGAAGATGTGAATGTTGTTGTATTCGTCGAATTTTTCAAACCCTGCGGTTGCAAGTTGCTTGATCTCTTCCACTGTTGTGGCTGTTGCTACGTCAAATTCATCATCTTTGAAGTTGAGCATGTGTATGTATTTATCCTCCGCCAACAGCTTTTGGGCGTGGGCTTGTTTTGCCAAAAATGAGCATGAAAGAACTGAATGAGAAACTGAGCATTATCAGCCGTGTTGTTGTGCACCCAAAATACCGCACGATAGGGTTAGGGTCTAAACTTATTCGTGAAACACTACATTTAGCGGGAACGCCTTATGTGGAAATGCCCGCAGTCATGGCAAAATACAATCCGTTTGCAGAGAAGGGTGGAATGAAGAAAATAGCTGAACAGCCACCGCCAAAAGAAGCAATAAGCATAGCAGAAATTCTCAGGAATCTCGAGTTTAACATCCACCTTCTCGGAAGCGAAAAATGCGTGTTAACTAAACTGCAAACCCTAAACGCTGAAAGCATAGCCAAGATAAGAGAAGCCTTCATCAAACATCGTCATATGCGCTTCATGAAATACTTTTTCTGCCACATGCCATTCGGAAAAAAGCAAGCTTATGCCAAAGAAATGATGAAAACCAACCCTGAAAGGCTTGCACACTTGATTAAAGTATGCGGCTTCCTAATGCAAACAAAAGTTTACTTGTTTTGGAATATTTCATAAGTCACGGATATCCAAAAAGTGCCACATCAACATAATGGCCGTCAATGAAATAGTAGCATTTCATGGCTCCTGTGTTCTTGAAACCTTGGTTTTCAAGGGCACTTGTAATCGCTGAACTTGTTTTTGGTATGTAAGCGAATATTTTGCGGTATCCATATCTTTCTTTGAACTTTTTGATGGCTGAAATTAGGGCATTCGCGGTTTCTTCAGGTTTCTGGTTGACATCCACGGTGGTTTCTCCGAATCTTAGACAGGGCCAAGGCAAAACATCAGCTCTGAACTGAAGATATCCGAGAATTTTATCACCCTTAAAGCAGGCGATGCAGTATTTCCCTTCTCTTGACTTAAGTTTTTCATACCATCGTTTCGTCTCTTCTTTCGTGGTTGGGGGAATCCTATAACAGGATTTCGTAGACTCTGGACAGTTTTGAATCCTGTTGACCTCATCTAAATCTCGGTTCATCAACTGCCTAACATGAATATCTGCACTAATGGCCTCTGTAAACTTGGCGCCTGACGTTAATGGCTTAGACAACGTTGTTTGTTCAATTTTTGGCTCGCATGGTGCAAACTCTAAACCCATGATGTAGCTTTTCCTCCAAGATCCGTCAATGTAAATCGCATCCTCCTCGTATGCCTCGTTTTCAAAACCAAACTTCTTGTAAAGAAGAATCGCTCTCTCATTTCCCTCAATTGTGCCGAGCATCAGCTTACGACACCCGAGTCCCTTAGTAAGCCTTATAGCCTCATTCATTAATCCTGTTCCCACACCCTTACCCCAATGTTTCCTTCCAACATCTATTCCAAGCCAAGCTACATGTCGTTCTCTTCCTGTCCGAGGATGTATGTCTACAAAGCCAGCTGGTTCACCATCCAGCTCAGCCACAATACATTTGCTTCCATTTTTCTCCAAATCCTTTTTGAGAAATTCGCTAATCTCATGCTCAGTTATTGGATAAACACTAACAGAGTATTTGGCAACATCAGGATCATTAGCAGCCTCAGTCAGCCAACCAGCATCATCCACAAGCAAGCTACGAAACTTAAGTCCCAACCAACACACCCCGTCTAAACAAAATAGACCACATTAAAAATAACCTTTTGCAAACAAATAAAAGAAAGCCTTTCAGGCTCACGTCAATCAAAGTCAGCAGCTATTATTTGCACTTTCGTCCTCTCCACTCCGATGCTTGCTAAGGCCAGAGATGCAGCCGCATTCACATTCGCTGGGAAAAGTTTGCATGCTTTAGATGCTGGGCCTTCGTATATTAGTGTTGGATTTTCCAGTTTTTGGAGACGCATCTTCTTCTCCTTCACGTATGGTGCGTCCTTTAATCCTTCAGGCGGCTTTCTCATCCTCAGCGTCACACTGTCCACTTTGCCGATAACCGCTGCTTTCACCCCGTCCAGCCCTGCTATAGCTCCTGAAGGAATGTAAACTCTTTTTCCACTTTCTATAGCGTAACGCTTAACCTCTCGAACTAATTCTGAATCAACCAAGGCGCCAACACTCATGATCATCAAGTCCTTCCCAGCCCTAAGCGCCCTAGAAGCGTAAGCTCTTACTGCTTCTTGCGAAGCCGCCTCTATAATTAAGCCCACATCTTCACATGTAACAAGCTCTTCAAAGCGCTTAGCGATTTTTGGTTTATAAACAAGTTTCTCACATAAAATTTTGCACTTCTTAGCTGTCAGATCATAAATCATCACTAAGCGAGCATTTCCAGCCTGTCCATCGTCAATAGCGCATGCCAGAACAGTTCCAATTAGCACCACAACCAATTAACCCAACACCCAATGTCATTCTTCGCTGCGCCTCTCTTGTATCTCGAGAGAGGCTTAAATAAGTAAAGTTTTTGTAGCGCTAAAGCACGCGCTTTCAGAATTGATATATTAGAGATTCTTATTGAAGCGTCGTGAATAGGGGGCGCATCATTGTTTAAATCCTTGAGTTTCGAATAGAAATGGGTCAAATTCGTATTTTTCGGCCAAAAACAATATCCTTATCCTTAAGCTGAACAGAAGAGTCACCAGCAAAGGAGGAAACTTGCCTTCAGAACGTTGTGGCCTCAGCTACTTTAAGTCAACCCATAAGCCTTGAGGCGATAGTAAAGGCTTTTCCGCAAGTCGAGTATCGTCCAGAAGTTTTTCCTGGGCTTGCCTTTAGGCTGAAGAAGCCGCGAACGTGTACCCTCATCTTCAGCACAGGAAGAATGGTGTGTACTGGGGCAAAGTCAGAGGGAGAGGCTAGGAGGGCAGTCTTTAAGGTTGTCAGGGAGCTTAGAGCTGCAGGTATAATCACTCTAGGAAAGCCAGTAATAAAGATTCAAAATATTGTTGCATCCGGAAGCATCGGCGGCCTCGTTGACCTTGAGGAGTTATGCCAGCGACTTCGTTTGGATGGCAGCATCATGTATGAGCCAGAGCAGTTTCCAGGGGCAATCTACCGAATGAAAAGTCCAAGCGTTGTTTTTCTGATTTTCTCCGCCGGCAAGATCGTGTGTGTAGGTGCAAAGAATGAAGATGAAGTCTACGAGGCTGTGGAAAACCTTCGCCGTAAACTGGAGGAGATGAATGTTATCTTTTAGCACAATACACTAATGTAAAGAGGACGCTTATAGAAGGCGATTAAATGACGGAAAAGAAAAAATATCGAGTATGTTTTAGATGTAAAAAAAGTATTCCAGAAGATGAAGCTACCCCAATTTATAAAGAAGTCTTAAACCGTGAAACAGGCGAGTTAAAGCCTATAATAGAATATTTCCTCTGCAAATCATGTTATGCTATAACCATGAAGAAAACCAAAAAACTTTAGGAATTGGAAATGTATATGCCTTCCGCGTAGAATAGGCACATAATATTAGAACTTCTTTTCTGATTTTCTTTTTTCGGGAAATAGACGAGTTCGCTCATCTGACATTGTATTGCTTTAAAATCGATTTGCGGTAGTGTCAGAATATTTGAAAACATTAGTTTTCTTCGAGTAGGTTCTTGAGGAGGTTTATGGCTGACCAAGCTGCGAGTGCGCTTGTCTTTGGATTTTCAGGATGGGTCTCGTTTATGAATTTGAGGAGCATTTCGCCGTGTTTCCATTTGATTTTGATTTCGTGGACATTCCTTGTAACCTTTGGGTCGGAGATTATTCTAACTTTCAGTTTTGCTGGTTGCACTGCTAGGGCTAGTGTTGCTGCTACATTAATGTTCTTTGGATAAAGCCTTACTGCTTCTTCTGCTGGCCCCTCGTATACAATTTTTTCCTTTTTGTCGCTTCTTCCAAGTGAACGCGGATTCTTCCGTGTAGTTAAAATTGCTTCGCTTATTCCAGCTAAGGCGGTAGCTGAAATTGCATCTAAACCTCCTATGGCGCCCGATGGTATGTGAATTTTGTTGCTTTTCACGTTTAGATCTAACAGTGCACCTACGCTCAAGACAATTAAGTGGATGTTGCGGTCTAGAATTTTATTTGCGTAGTCTTTTACGGCCTGTTGAGAGGCTGCTTCAATTATAACTTTCGGGTTTAGTCTAATCATCTCGTCAACGCTCCTGACCATGACTGTTTTGATCGAGAGGGATTTTCCAAGTTTTTCAGCCTTCTCGCCTGCAACGTCATAGAGAATGGCTTCATCACAGTTTACAATCTTGTTGTCTATGGCTTTTGTAATCACAGTGCCTATTGCACCACATCCAATTATTCCAACAGTCTTTTTCACAGTTCGCCGCCTTTACAAGTAGAATATTATTAACCATTTTTAATTTATCTCTCGTAAAATAAGGCTATGTATGCACGCATGCAGATTTGAACGAAACGGCACCGATCTCTCCTAGCTTTTTAAAGAAGGGAGCGCGTTGCTTTCCTAGTTGAGTGGGCAAAGGAAAATAACACCGATAATTATCAGTGCATCCTGAAAAAAACCGCCCTGTTCTAGGAAGATAAGAGGAGAAAGTTAATCCTTTCCTTTCATTTTTTCCTCTAAAGACTTCAATTTTCCGTGCTCCATGAACCGAATGCAAGTCTTAAGCTCTATTCTTAAGCCAAGTTGATGGAAGAAACTGTAAAGTTCTTCTCCACTGATTTTCTCCTTTATCTTGCCCTCCATAATCAACCGAACCAAAACCTCTTCGATACCTTTTGTTTCCTCAGGGTACTGAAGCTTAGCAGCTCTAAAAACTTCCCAAGCTCGACCAATAAAGACTTGATTTAACAAAGCCCATTTCTCTTCTTCCTTGCTAATTGCCTTGCCTTCAGTTTTCCCTGTTAGGAAACGCTTCTGTATCTGCAACAGTTTACGTTTCCTTAATCTGTCCAATTCTGTGTCAGCCATGAGTCTCCCCTTGGCTATTCAGCTTCTTCGCCCTCGATAAAGGTTATGACACAATCAGCTGAAGTCTCGCAATATCAGCTGGCTTTACTTATGCAGTCTTTCCGCCCTTTTCTTGGAAGCGTTTTTGTTCGTCGCTTGTTCCGGAATGTAGTATTTTGTCTCTCCTTGTTTGTCAATAAATGCCAAGAAATTTCGTTTGCATTGGGGGCATACAAAAATCGACACATATCCTTCAGCTCTTTTGAAGCTGTGATCTGCAGCAGCAGAGAAAAGGCAGTCAGTATAGGGACAAATAAGTATGTCCCCCGTCTTTACTCTCATGCTTAGAGACCTTTGATTACCGAATGAAAATATATGATATTTAACCCTTTTGCTCTACATGGAGGACCAGACTCCATTGGAGAAATGATTTGAAGGGAGCTAATCCCGAGAAGAAAGTTTACGCCAAAGAAGTAGTGAAAGCCAGCCTTGAAAGACTTTACTACATGATAAAAGTCTGCGATTTTCCAATACAGACGAAAGTTTGCTTGTTCTGGCAAAAAGAAAAAGAGGGGATTTGCGGGAGATGCGTCAGAATTTCTTTTTTATATACTTAAACTTATACCATTTAAACTTATCTAAGGGATAAGCATCATGCCAGAAAAATTCACAAGACACTTTCTCAAAACCAAAGAGACAGAAGTTTTCTTAAAAAAGGCCTCAGAAAAACTCAAAGCTGATTTAGAGCAAATTTTAAAGAATAAGATCAAAGTGGAATTTATTCAAACAGATTTTGCGGAAATTTACCTTATCAACGAGAAACCATTATTAGCTAAAGTTCAAGAAAATATTTTTCCAACTTTAATTTTCGAAGAATTTTTTGCACTGTCGCCTAAGGTTTTTGTGGACATGGGTGCTGTTCCACACGTGTGCAACGGGCGAAAGTTATGGCACCTGGAATTCGCCGCATTGAGGGAGAATTTAAGGCAGGAGATTTTGTTATTATTTTAGATGAGAAACATGGCAAGCCTATAGCGGTAGGAGAGATGATCTATGACAGTGAAACAGCTAAGAATATTACGCATGGAGTGGTTGCCAAAAACATTCATTACGTAGGGGACAACATTTGGAATTTCATAAAAAAGTTTAGACCTTAACTTGAATGAAGGCAGAATCTAAATTCAAAGACAAGCTGTGTGACTTCTCCGCACAACCTTTTTTTCTTTTTTTTGCAACGTGAAGCTCAACGTCCTTAATCTTTTATGAAGCCTTTGAAATGATGAGCGCCCCGCTTCTGAGCGTACAGGCTATAATTGTGACACGCGTTAAAAACTAATTTCTGTTAGGAGACACTAATGGAACTAAATTGTGTTTTGTATGTTATGTAATTTAAGATGCAACCTTGAGAGGTTAGTTTACAGCCAAATGTAAGGCGCTGAAACTGCCATGGACGTATTCATCTGTTTGGTAAGTTTCAGGGTCGCTTAGGCTTATGTAGATTTGGGTTTTTAAGGTGTTATCTTGTGTGTTAATTTCTCCTGTTACTGGTCCTGCTTCTGCTTGTATTTCATATCGTCCAGATTGGGGTGGGCTCCACGTGAAGGTCAATGTTGCGTTGGTGTCTGGTTCTAAGGTTATTGTTTGTGTTCCAATTAGCGGGTCTACCATGAGAGTGTAGTATACGCTGACATTGAAAGTTTCCGTATATGCACCATTGTTTTGGACGGTGACGTTAACTGCTGTTTTAGATGCTTCTAGGTGTATGATGCTTATATCATGCATTGAAGTGTAGTAGTAACCATCTATTGCTGAGTGAGGAATTATTTGTTCGTTAGAGTCCATGAGGATAGTGTCAAAAAGGTCTAGCACACTATCGCCTTTACTTTTTACATAAAATTTAACAGTGGCAAGTGTTCCATCTCCACTAGCCCCCAGCACCATGCCCAAAAAGGTGCAATCTGCAATTATATATCCTGCGGTGCTGTTAACTTTACATGTGAAAAATGTATCAGCAGCATCCTTTAAAAATGATCCCTCATAGACTTCTACAACATCTAGAATGGTTGTGTTCCATCCAAGCTTGAATTCCCATCCATACAAATCTGTAACGTTAGAAATGTTAACGTTTGTTGTGAAGTTTTGTCCAACTGCCCCTACACTCACGTCCGGGTCAACGTAGATAGTTGTCGATGTGGTGCTGGACTCTGTGCCAAAGTTTATGTTTTCCACGTTAACAGCAGATTTGGAAGTGAATACGCCTAACAAAAGGAATGTAAATACAAACATTAATAAGGGAAAGAGGAGTAGCGTGATTATTTTTTTTACCATTTTCCATCACTATTTATAGTTTTTAGTGAAGCTTATTTACATTATCCAAAAAAGGGGGATGGGGGTTTATCCTTCAATGTTAGCTGCGATTGTTGTGAGGTCGCCTATGTCTATGACGTTATCGAAGTTTACATCCATTGAATGCTCATAGCACCATATTCCTGGAACTGCTCGGTATCTCTTTGCAACCTTTACAAGGTCTACGATGTTAACTTTGCCGTCGCCTGACATATCGCATATCTTTATCTCTTTATATTTAATGCTGATGAATTTTGCAATACCGCTCAATGGGTCTATGCCTGTTATGCCAAGCACAAACTGTGGTGGAGTTAATGATGCTTGCAGTTGTCCTTCAGCATTTTCAACGATTTTCTCAATTGTGTATTCCCATGATATTTTTATTACTTCTCCAGACTCATCCTTTATGACTGTGACTGAAACTGTTATTTTGGCGACATCCCAGTAGCCTGATATAGTGAATGATGTGCCTTCTAAACTTACATCTGTCATGTTGACAAGCCTTGCGCCGTAGCATGTAAACGTAAAGTTCCCAGTCGGAGATTCTGTGCAGTTAAGCCTAAAAACATCCTCTGACCAAACCGCATGCGCCCTAGCCCACTCATAATACGTGCCGCTTTTGTTTACCATTCCAGCAATTGCGCCCACCCAGCCGTAAACGCTGCTTGAGCCCCACTGCGTTATAAGGCCCCTCATGTGAACCCATGTTCCTTCAATATCAACTCCTGCCGCATTACCTATGTTTGCCATGTAACCTAAGGTGCTAACCCCCAAAATAGCCAACAGGACTATTGAAAACATTTTTCTCATTTAAGCCACCTACTACAGATAGTAAAAACGTTAAATAAAAGCATTTCTGACCTTATTTTAATGAATAAAGCGTTTAAAAAGTTTATTTTTGTTTAAAAAAGTTCATTTCCGTTTATTTTTAATTTTTAAGCTATAGTTCAATGATTTAATCATTCAAAGAAATATGTATCGTGGTTACTTTTTGAAAGTTTATAACTTTTAAATATTTGGGAGCGGTTTTCAACTTGAAGAAGCATGAAAATTCGACTAGCCAGCTGCATTGCGTTTCTCATCTTTCTTTCCAGTTTGTGCACGGTGAGCAGCGCCAATTCTGTGGAATATAAGGTTCAAATAGGCGTCGATGGCTCAGCGGTTTTAGACGTAACCCAGCTTGCGGAATCCGGCTTTTCTTATAACACCATCCAACGTTTCACAACAAATATCACCATTTTAGTTGAGAAAGCAGAGGAGAAATGTGGAAGACAGATGAATACTTGGATTGATGAAGTCAACATTATTCCTCAAAACAACTACGTTTTAGTCAAGTATAAGCTTATGTGGAAAAATTTCAGCAGAATTGAGAATTCAAAAATTATTGTTGGCGACGTATTTCAAGTCGAAAACTTCTGCTCATATCTGTTTGGAGATGGAGCAATCTACTTCACATATCCGCATGAATACGATGTCACTTCAGCCGTGCCAAAGCCTGATGAAATAGATTACTCTCTTGGAACATTAAAGTGGTTAAGCGCTGAACGGTTTTCCAGTCAAAACCCATATATAGCTTTCACAAAATCATCATCAAATATGTTTCTTGAATCTGTTCTAATATACGCCATTCCAACCTCCTTATCAGCGGCATTATTATTTACCCTTTTTTACTTTAAACGCCGAAAGCGTATGGAAAAAGTGATAGAACCTAAATTCCCTCAGCATATTGAAGTTGAAAATGCCGAGGAAAAGGTTATTAGGATGATTAGAGCTGGAGGCGGCTGTCTTTACCAATCTCAAATTGCAGAACAATGCAAATTCTCAAAGGCTAAAACTAGCCAACTTCTGTCGGCTTTAGAAAAAAGAGGGATAATAAGAAGGCAGAAGAGGGGACGTGACAAAGTAGTCGTTCTTGCCGAGAAGGAGGGTGGTGAAAAATCATGAAGCGCGCGCGCCTACGATTAATGAAGTTTACCATATCGGTTACAATTTTACAGATTCTCGTTTTCTACTTAAACCCGATTATAATAGCCCAGAACTCTGCACAAACAATTGTTAAAGTTGATCCACCAACAATTTCCGTTAACAACGGTGAGGTTTTTACGGTTAACATAACAGTAATTGACGTGCAAAATTTATACGGAGTTGAAGTTGATGTCCGATGGAACACTTCACTTTTACAACTTATGGACGTTGATATTCGCCTTGGAGTCAACTCACATCCTGATGGCGTATTATACGAACCCTTCATCAACATAACTCAAGAAAATACTGGGGAATACACTATAGCGGCTACATCATACACGCCAGCCCCACCATTCAATGGTAGTGGAAACATCATTAGAATAACATTCCAAGCTATAGACGATGGAGAAACCGCAATCGACCTAGAAACTAAACTATATGATTATCCTCCGCCAGATAGAGTGCCACGTGAATCCCAACCCATCCCATATACAACGATAAATGGCACCATTATTATAATTCCAGAATTCTCAAACGCGATAATTCTCGTCATATTTTTAATCATAGCAACGACCCTGCTAACACTTTTAGCGAGGAATCAGAAAAAACCAAAATTTTATGAAGCGAATAAAGCTAATATGCAATGGAAAGATACTAGCTTGACAAGTGGGGTTCAATGAATAAAAAATTGATAGTTGGCATTTCATCGGCTGTTATCTTTGTTCTCATCATAGCAGTTATATATCTATTTTATTTTAAGACGGAAAATAAAGCAACTTTATACATCACCCCTCAAAACGTTAAAGGTGCTGTTGGACAGTTCATTACGGTTAATATTAGCATTTCGAACGTTGATGACTTATACGGTTGGCAAATAAGGCTGGAATGGAATCCGCAAATTTTAAATTTTAGCAGTGTTTCGGAGGGAGATTTTCTAAAGAAACAGGGTCAAACATTCTTCAGCCAAGAGATTAACGAAACGGGTTATTTGATCCTAGATTGCACATTAGTTGGCGATTTACCTGGCGTAAGTGGAAGCGGCACCCTCGCCACGGTTGAATTCTACGTAAAAAAAGCTGGAACCAGCCAGCTACGTCTCTCCGAAACTGTTTTAGTTAACTCATCTGAAGATTTGATTCTCCACAACATCAAAAACGGACAATTCACAACATAAGACAGTAGAGATAGAAAAGTTCATCCAAAAAATGCCACAAACAGAGACTTCGACCATTAATGATACAATGTAAAGGAGTTAATAAAATATTTCTAGCCAATGATTATTTAAGCCTAAAACGCTTATTAGCTTCATAATTAACCTTATTTGTAAATGAAGGTCTACATGCGCATGCGCGCGCAAACGAAAGACATTGTGTTTGTCAAAGAATTTCTGGGTCATAAAACTTTAGACACCACATTACTATATATTCAGTTAGAACAGGCATTATTCAAACAGGAATCAAGCGAATTTCACGTTAAAACAACTTCAGACCCAGAGAAAATTAAGGCTTTGCTTGAAGTAGGCTTCGAATACGTATGCAGCAAAGACGGTTTAATGTTCTTTAGAAAGCGAAAATGAATGTTAAACTCGAAAAATGAGCTACTAATCTAAATTTCAAATTCATAAAACACTTTAATATTCGCTCTGCATTAAAAATTCAGATGTAAAATTAAGAAAAAACTTAAACATCTGAAAAACAGATAAAGGTTAGTGAGGAGAAGTTTGCCAGGCTTAGGTAATATACTCCGTAAATCAAAAAAAACCGCAGAGAAAGAGCTTCAATCCAGAGAAGGCTCTGGCAAAGCGTACTTGAAGGCTATGCCGCTTCGTGATTTATCCGATTTGGATGCTATAAAAGACGAAGTGAACTCCGGCAACATCATGATTCTTAGAATTACGCCGCTAGCAAACAAAAGCATTGATGATGTTAAGCGTGCAGTAAATGAGTTATGCGAGTTTGCAGAGTCCGTGGGCGGAGATATTGCACGTTTAGGCGAAGAAAGGGTAGTTATCTGCCCCCCAAACGTTAAGATTTGGCGGGAAAAAACACAAATCTCAAATGAGCCGATACCTACAGCAGCCTAAAAGTTTCCATAACTGTTGGAGCAATTGCCTCAATTCCACATCTTTTCTGAATGAAATTTGCTATGCTTAGACATTTAGCCCTTTCACCGTGGCAAACAATAACTTTTTCTGGACTTGGCTTTAATTGAGTGATATAACTGATTATTTGCCGTCTGTCAGAATGGCCAGAAAAACCTTCAATAGATTCTACACGTAACTTGACTTTCACAACGTCAAGCTTACCTTCACTGTTCATCATGGTAACTTCATTCAGACCCTTCTGCACTCTTCTTCCCAATGTTCCTTCAATCTGATAACTTACGAAAATTACGGTGTTGTTTTCGTTGTCTGCCAAGCCCTTAAAATACTCTATTACAGGTCCGCCTTCAAGCATGCCTGAAGTTGCCATCACAATGCATGGTTCGCCATCTATTATTTCTTGTCTCACATTTGGATGCTCAACCACAGTGAAGTAGTCTGATTGGAAGGGATTAATTCCCTCATGAAGTATGCTGTGGCGAACCTCTCTGCCTAGGTATTCAGGATAAGCTGTGTGAATTGCGGTGGCTTCAGAAATCATTCCTTCAATAAAAACTGGAGCTTCTTTCATTAGTCCACGCCGCATATAACCGTCAATAACAAGCATTATTTCCTGAGCGCGTCCCACAGCTGGAACAGGGATTAAAACCTTGCCTTTACGCTCTAGAGTCTCATTTATAACTGCAGTTAGCCGTTCTTCAGCTTCAACTCGCGAAGGCATAATGTCATCTACATTCCCATAGGTGCTTTCAGTTATCACTGTTTCAACTCGAGGAAACTCGGTTGTCGCTGCTTCCAACAGCATAGTTCTTCCATATTTGTAATCACCAGTGTAGACGATGTTGTGCAAACCTTCACCAATGTGTAAATGAGCCATAGAAGACCCGAGAATATGACCAGCATTATGAAGAGTTAAGCGAACATCAGGTGCAATGTCGGTTACAACACCATACCGCAGCGGAATAGTGTGCAAAACACATTCACGAACATCCTTCTGATCATAAGGCGCCATTAAACCTTGCTTACTTGCCACGTCTAGATAGTCCAATTGAAGCAAAGTCATAAGATTAGAAGTTGGAGCTGAACAGTAAACTGGACCATCATACCCATACTTGTAAAGAAAAGGGATCAATCCGCAATGGTCAAGGTGAGCATGACTTATGACAACGGCATCTAAAGAATCAAGCTGAAACGCTGGATTATCAAATCTTGGAAAAGCCTCAAAAGGCTTGTTAGAGCCTGGATTAATGCCGCAATCCAACAGCACACTACTTTCTCTTGTTTGAATTAGAAAGGCTGACCTTCCAACCTCTTGGACTCCTCCGAGAGTTGTGATTCTGAGGTCACCAACATCGTAGAGTTTAGGTCTGAAAATTCTTTCACCAACAGTGCGCAGAATTCTTTCTCTTTCCTTGCTTTCAGAATGAAGATAATGGCGCATGTGAGTAACTATTTTTGAACGTAACGGAGGGCTTCTCAAAACATGTGGACGCCACTTCGTTCGTCTTATGATCTCTTGCAGGATCGTTCCATTTTTTCCAATCACAATCCCAGGCTTTTTAGCTTCAATTATTATTTCGCCGAGGCTTGGGTCGAAGTTAATATCTGTGACCTCTGCTTCAGGAGAGATCATTTCGCGTGCTATTCTTTCAGCATCCTTTTCTGGAAGCCTCACAGAGGGATCAGAGCGAATTACTATTCTTTTTCTAATCATGTTAACTATTTCAACAATTGCGTTGCTTTGTTCAACCAACACTTCTGGTTTTTTAGTATAGATGGCAAGTGTCGAGCCTTCATACTCTATTCTTGTCACTTCTGCTTCTTTCGGAACATGTTCCAATATATAATGGCTTATTTCTATCTTGTCTTTTCCAGAGTTTGGAGCCACTATGTTAACTTCCTCAATCGGTCAAAAATTTCTTCTTTACATCATCAGATAATTCTCGATAACCCTTCTCATCTATCACTGCAACATTGAAACTGTCTCCGCTTGCTGCGTCCCGCTTCATAGCAGAATTAACAGCTTTAACAATTATAGGTAGAAGTTCCTTAATGGACACATCCTCCTTATACCTGTCCTCAAGAATTCCATAAGCTACAGGCGAACCCGAACCAGTGGCGACACATTTTTCTTCTGTTAAACTACCAAAAGGATCAATTGAGAAAATATGAGGCCCTGTATCGTCAACACCACCTATGAGAATTTGCGTTGCATATCGAGTTGAAAACAAGAGATTCGCAATAAGCCTTGCTGCTGAATTTACTGGAAGAGGCCTGTCCATGTTTAGTCTGTAAAGCTGTGCATTTGCCGTTAATATGTCAACAGTTCTTTGCGCATCAGCAACAGCGCCTGCAATTGTCATGGCTAAGTGGTCATCTATCTTGTATATTTTCTTTCCATGTTTATGAGCAACATAGAAGCCCATGGTTACACGAGTATCAGAGGCTAATATGACGCCGTCTTTGCATACAACACCTATTGTTGTTGTTCCCTTTAACGTTAATCGATTGACTGCATCCCTTTGTATCATTATATTTTTCTCCTAAAACCTAAATACGGAGCATAATTATTCGCTAGTAACTAGCATCATTTTATCATTACCATGACATTTATTAATATTGCGGTTCACAACTGAAGAATGGAAAGTAATCTCTTATTCAGAAAACGCAGAGTTTGAAAAGATTTAAGCACATACCCACTATGAGATTAAAGAAGACTGTAAACGTGAATGTGGTTAATTTGCCTAATAAACCCAATAAACATCATTGGATGCAGCTTCCAAGAGAAGTTATTGTTGGAAATGGAACTATAGAATGCGTTACTGAAATTTCCAAAAGGCTTGGTTTCACAAAATCTGCACTTATAGTGGCAGGTTCAAAAACTTATGACATTGCAGGAAAAACCGTGAAGGAACTTCTTCAAAATGAAGGATTAGAAGTTAACACTTTGATTGTTGAATCTGCAACAGTTAAAGATGTGAAATTTGTCGAAGAAAAAATAAGGGCTTTAAAACCAACAGTGGTTTTCGGGGTAGGTGGTGGAACAAAAATAGATGTGGCGAAACTAGGCTCTGCCAGACAAAATACACCGTTTATAAGCGTTCCAACCACAGCATCACATGATGGTATTGCAAGTTCCCTATCTTCAGTTAAAGGCTTTGAAAAACCATATTCAATTATAGCTCAGGCACCAGTAGCCATAATAGCAGACACAAGCATAATAATGAAAGCACCATGGCGTTTTGCTATAAGCGGTTGTGGAGACGTCATCGCTAAAATTACAGCTGTGAAGGATTGGAAATTGGCACATGAAGAGAAAGGCGAATATTATGGTGAGTATGCAGCAAGCTTGGCTTTAATGAGCGCCAAACTTGTAATGGAGAATGCGGAAATTATTAAACAAGAAAGTGATAATGGTTTGCGCATCCTTATTGAAGCCTTGATAAGTTGCGGCGTATCTATGAGCATTGCTGGAAGCAGTAGGCCATGCAGCGGTTCAGAACATCTGTTCAGTCATGCTCTTGACATTATTAAGCCCAATCATGCTATGCATGGGGAAAAATGCGGTGTTGGAACAATAATGATGGCTTATCTTCACAAAATAAATTGGAGACATATAAAAGATAAGTTGAAGAAATTGGGCGCACCTACAACTGCAGATGAGCTTGGCTTGACAAAGGAAGAGGTAATAAAGGCATTGGAGATGGCTGTAACAATTAGGCCAGAAAGATACACGATTCTTAACAAGACTGGGTTAAGTCGAGATAACTGTGAAAAAATCGCGAAAATAACCGGAGTTATATAAAATTTAAGTTTTTGTCTCTGCTTCTTTCTTTGCTTCTGCTTTGAAGGTTTCAATGAATTTAACTGCACTTATTGCTGGAAAGAATCTTTGTATGTCTAAGGCTATGCCTCTTTTAGCTACTTGAATACCCTCCAAATAGAAGGCTTCTTCAGGCATTTCTATGTTTACAGCTTTGGCTCTTATGTTGAATTTGAATTTGTCTTGCTCCACTGCGGGTACTCTTCTATGAATAAGAGCGGAGATTTTCTCTTGTTGTGTTTCAAGTTTTTTTTGAACTGTAACTTCATAGATTAAGGTTTTTCCAGCCAAAGGAGGATTGAAGTCAAGAAGAACACGACCAGCACCTAATGTGCGCACGGTAGCCATTTTCCCATCATACTCAATATGCATTCCAAGTGTTGGGGTTATGCCCTTAGCTGCTAAATGCCTTAAAGGAACACGCCTAACCTTTTCTGGGTCTCTGTTTCCAAAGGCTTTTTCTGGCGGTATCTCAACAGAACTGGTTTTGCTAACGTCCATGGATGTTAGGCTTTCATCTAATGGTTTCAGAACCCAACCTTCACCTATTACCACTAGTTTAGGCGCATAAATTTCGCCTTCCTTGTATAAATGTTCTTTTTTGGCAATCTCCTCTTTCGTCGTGTCAAAGACTTCACCAGTTTCTTTCACCTTGGCAATATAATCTATTACTATAAAGTCGCCTTTCTGCAAAGCCATAATGCATCATCTTTTAAAGCATTGGCAAAGTATGCTTTCAACCTTTAATAAAAACTTTCGCTTATATCCACTGAAAACCTTGAGAGAGCCTCTTAAAAACACAGTGTTATTTAGCTTTTCTTTCTATATCCCAGCGTTTGAAAATTTCCTCTGCAATTTGGGGTCTCAAAACAAAAATGTCTTCAGGGCGGCGCACATAAATATAAACGGTGTAAACTCTTTCAAAGCCACCAGAGCGTGTTAACATATAACTAGGCTCTTTCGGAAACATGTGAGCATAATTCTCAAAAACTTCCTTGAAAATTGAACTAATCTTATCAGCGGAAACACTGTGGTCAAAAGCTATTTCAAAAGTGTAGCAATAGAGATTTTGACGATCATCAGTTTCATATGCATAATTAATTACATCTCGATCCATAATTTGAAGGTTACTAATTGAAACAACATTGTTCCCAAAAGTCAAGATCTTAGTGTAATTTATTGTTATTTCTTGGACTATTCCTTCAACAGTTCCTATGCGAACGTAATCGCCAACTCGAAACGGTCTGACTGCAAGTAAGTAAAAGCCAGCTATGAAGTTCCCAATGGTTTTACTTGAAGCTAAACCTATGGCAGCACCACCTATAGCGGAAAAAGCAACGAACCATTCCGTTGGCAAACCACCTATTCTCACAATGGAGACTGCAGCACCGGTTAGAATTAATATGCGAAAAGTCAAAATCAGACTGTTCGTTACATTAGGTGCCAAATGCGTTCTTTTGGCAAATCTTACTAAATATCTTGCTATTAGCCTTTCCAAGATAATTGCAATTACAGAAATGATGGCAATAGCAAAAACGGTTGATAAATCAACTCCTAAAAAAACGTATGATTCAAGAAAACTTGAGAATGTTAAAGCCATCATCATATATGCGTTCACTGTTTCTGCATGTTCAAGAGTGTTTTATAAATTCTTTCCTCATAAGGAATAGCTATTTTTATAATAGTTCATTACATTAAGCTTTTCAAAATAGAAGAGTCATTAAGAGAAATGAAACTGGCGAAAAGATGAAACAGGAAACAAATGTAAAAAATAATCGAAGAAACGCTTACTTTGGTATTCTTCTCCTAGGAATTGTAAGTCTGATGGGTGATGTTGTTTATGAAGGTTCGAGAGGCATAGTCCCCAGTTATCTTGGGTTTTTAGGTGCAACAGCAGTAATCGTAGGTTTGGTTGGTGGATTGGGCGACTTTCTGGGATACTCCATCAGACTTGTAAGTGGATTTTTGGCTGACACAACCCGTTCTTATTGGCTCTTTATATTTTTAGGTTACGGTCTAATTGTTTCTATTCCGCTTCTGGGAATCCCGCTAGGCTTAGAAATTGCTGTAGTTCTTGTTTTGCTGGAAAGATTCGGAAAAGCCTTCAGGTCTCCTTCTAGAGACACAGTCTTATCAATTATAAGCAAGGATGTAGGGGCAGGCAAAGCCTTTGGCATCCATGAACTCTTAGATCAAATAGGAGCAATACTTGGACCATTCATAGTGGCTTTACTGATGCTTTATACAAACAATAATTACAATTTTACTTTCATTTTCCTTTTCATACCCTTTCTTGCACTTTTAGCAGTTTTAGCCTATACGTATAAGCGAATACGCTCAAGAACAATAATTTCAGAAGAACAAAAGACTGATGATAAAGAAAAGAAAAGGCTAACGAAACCATTTTACATTTACACTTTTGCCGTTCTGCTAAACACAATTGGACTTATACCTTATTCGCTAATACTGTACAAGGCTTCAGAGATTCTCCCACAAACACAGCAGTGGATTGTGCCCCTAATCTACTTGCTCATTCAAGGCGTAGATGCGCCTATGGCTTTGATTGCTGGCTATGCCTATGACAAGTTTGGAATAAGTGTGCTGATTATGCCTTTTCTACTTTCCTTTTTTCCACCATTGTTAACAATGGCTGGTGCGGAACTGTCATTAATCCTAGCCTCAGCGGCAGTTTTTGGTTTGGTTCTTGGAATGCAAGAATCAATTTATCGCGCGGCTGTTTCAGAACTTACACCAATTTCTTCAAGAGGCACAGCCTATGGCATATTTAACACAGCGTATGGATTGGGCTTCTTAATTAGTGGCACAATATATGGATTAGCGATGACACTGAAACCAAGCTTTGCTTTGATTGTGTTTTATGCTGTTGCAACACAGATTATAGCAATAGCCTCTTTGCTTAGCATCAGGTCAAAATTGAAGAAAAATGAGTGAAAAGTTGTCGGAGTGCTTCAAGGAGAAATAACGCCAGCAACTTTTGGAAAGGGCACTGCATCCCAAATATATTCTATGCCGCAGATGTACTTAGTCAACCTTTCAATTCCAATACCAAAGCCAGAAGAAGGCGGAACCCCTTCTTTAAGCATTTCAAGATACCACGCATATTTAGCAGGTTCCTCACCTTCTTGCTCTATTCTCTTCACAACATTCTCATATTTGTGCTCTCTTTCGCCACCAGAAATTGCTTCACCAAAGCCTTCAGGATAAATCAAATCGAAATCTCTCAATACACCATGCTTTTCTGGATGCTCCAAATAGTAGAAACCCCGAGCAGTAATTGGATAATCAGTTATCCAGAAAGGCGCCTTATGAATGGAGGAGATGGCTTCTTCAGCATCCCAAGGAATTTCACTTCCATATTTTAATTTGTAACCAATAGACTGCAAAACTTCAATTGCCTCATCATAAGAATACTTTTTAAAAGGAATTGTTGGCGTCTCCAGCTTTCTTCCAAGCTGTTTAAGCTCAATTCTCCGTTTTCTCTTCACATCCTCAATGGTGTAACAAAGCATTCTTTCTCCAAGCTCCATCATACGTCGATAATTGGCATAGGCTTCTTCTATGTCTACTTGCCGAAATTCCGTAAGATGTCTCCTCGTTTTAATAGTCTCTAAAGGTTCAATTCGAATGTTTGGCGAAAGAGCAAAAATTTTTGGAAGACAAGTTAGTGCCATTTGCTTATAGAGAATCATGCTACTCATAACCTTGAACTTCGCACCATAATAATCAATGGAAACCTGACTTGCCCCACGAATACCAGGATCAGTTACAGGTCCAATAATCGGTGCTAGAATCTCGAAGAAACCCTCTTTTCTGAGAAATTCTCTTATTGAAGATATTACCTGATCCTGCAATTTTAGGATGCAAATAATCTTTGGCTGTCTTAACGTGACATACCTGCGCTTAATAGATTCAATAGGATCAATCGACATAAATGAATAAGTGTGTAGGCCGGGTTATAAATTTTTTATGAAAAATCTTGGATAAAATTCAAAAAAAGTTAACTTTTTATAGTATATTTTTGTAATTATTACAATCATGAATAAAAGCCTAACTCATAAAGATTTGAAGATTCTTAGTTTACTTCAGAAGAATTGCAAGATGACAGCAAAAGACATAGCCAAAAACATTAACTCCCCAGTAACGACAGTTTTTGCAAAAATAAAAAAAATGGAAGAATTGGAAATCATAAAAGATTACAAAGCTGTTCTAAACTCTCATAAACTGAACAAGGGAACAACAGCCTTCATTCTCGCCTCATTTTCCTACAGAATAAGAGAAGGAGACTCATTGTCTCAAAGGAAAATTGCCAAAGAAATTGCCAAATTTCCAGAAGTTCAAGAAGTTCACATTATTACAGGCGATTGGGACATACTAATAAAAATAAAAGAAAAAGATGTGGAGACTATTGGAAAATTTGTAATAGACAAGCTGCGAATTGTAGAAGGTATTGAAAAAACTCTAACATGCATGGTTTTCGAAACAGAAAAGGAAACAACCGACATAGTCTTGGAAAAAACAAGTGACTGAGACAAAAATCGGTCAAAGAGTAATTACAGCCAAGTTTTATTAGAAAAGGGAAAATGTCAGAAAATTCTATCACAACATCTCGGTTTCGTGCGCATCACAGTAATACTTAATTATCGACATGTTATTTTCTTACGAAAATATGAAAAACCATACTCAGAGTGAATAAAAATGGTGAATGCTATCATTTTTGGTGCTCCAGGTTCAGGAAAAGGCACTTATGCTTCACGGTTGCAATCTAAACTAGATGTTAACGTGGTTACTATGGGCGACATTTTCCGCGAAATTATGAAAGAAGATACAGATTTGGCAAGAGAAGTTAGAGGCTATGTTGAGAAGGGTTTGCTCGGTCCAGACAGTTTAACAATACGGGTTTTGAAGCAGCATTTAGCGAAAATTAGGAATGAGAAAGGTTTGCTTTTTGATGGTTACCCACGCACAATTGAGCAGGCAAGAGCTTTGGAAGCAATTGCAAAAATCGATGTTATAATTCAGCTTATAGTGCCAGAATGGATTATAATTGAACGTTTGTCTACACGCAGAATATGCAAAAATTGTGGTGCAGTCTATAACATACGCTATTTAAAGCCTAAAGTTGACATGATATGTGATAAATGTGGTGGAGAACTGTATCAACGTCCAGACGACACCCCTGAAGTCATCAAAAAGCGAATTCAAGTTTATGAGCAACAAACTCAACCATTACTGCAATACTATCGAGATAAGGGTGTCCCTTTTATAGAGTTCAAAACAGAATCGTTAGAGATGCCGCCTGAAGTAGCTGTTGAAGAGATTTTGAAACGCTTAAAAAAATTAGGAATAGCATGAATTGCTTATATGTCGAGTAGAAACTTTAACGTAATCATATCTGGTTTTCTGATAATTTCCATCATGTGATACGTAACAGCTTTTACACCAACTTTCTGTGTATGCCTTTTTGGATTAAATTTCTCTCCCCAAACTTCTGCCTTCAACCTAAAACCGTTTGAGGTTTTGCTTAAATTTGAGATTTTAAATTTAGAGTAAAGCATCTTTTTGACATCGAATTTTATGAGCAATGCCTCAAGCCAACTGTAAAGAAGAGCACACTCGTCAGAAGCTTCAACTTTAACGTTGTCCTTAACTTTTGGGCTGACCTTCTCCACATTTGTCATGACATCGAACATTGCAACAGCAGCATTCTCAAAAGCTTCAGCCAAGTTTTTTCCATATGCTGCAATGTAAGCATCTGCCGTATGCTCCAAAAATTCAAATCTTTTTTTACCATTCATGATTTTTAGCCATAAGACTAATGAATTTTCTGATTTTAAAACCATTTTGTTCCTTTTTAGCAATTTGAAAATTTAAATTCCAAAACTAGTATTCAGATTGTGCTTCGGAGGGCTCCAGTTGGCTTTGAGCGAAAACAATTTTGTAAAAATAATCCTAATATACTTTGTTTTGGCTTTGATAATACTTTTCAGCGCCTCCTTTTCACAACCCCAAGCGCCTATACCAGTGTTTGTGTCAATCTTGCTGCTAATTCCCATCTATATATGGCACGAGAATTATTCAAGGAAAGAGAAACTTTCAAAAGAAGTCAACAGAAGAGACATGGAAACAACATTACTGTGGATTGCCGCACTATTCATTTTGGCTCTATCTGTCCGTATCCCATCAGCACTTTTATTTGACATGCCATACGAAAAAACTCCCCTAATCTACCTTGTAATTTTGACAATAGTCCTTATCGAAAAAACTGACATCTCAGCTTTTGGATTCAAAACCAAAAATATTGAAAAATCGCTCTTGCATGGATTCGCATTTTTCACTATTTTAGAAGGAACCGCATTACTTTGTGCCAATCTTTTGACTTTTGCATTCACTAACCAAATGTTAATAGCATCCTATAGCATCGCATCATTCCTTTTTGCAATGCCATTTCAGACATTATGCGTTGGGTTAAGTGAAGAGGGACTTTTTAGAGGTTACATGCAAACACATCTCAGAAAATTCTACACACCAAATAAAGCAATCTTTATTCAAGCAGCTTTTTTTGGACTGTGGCATTTTGTCTGGAATCTTTCTCCCTTTGATCCAATAGGCATGACTCAATACATTGCAATCACGTTTTTGATAGGCTTGATTTTTGGGTATTTTTATGTCAAATGCAAGAATTTAGTTCCTCTAATTTTTGCCCACGGATTTTATAATAGCTTCGTCGGAGGAATCATACAAAATGAAGCTGCCTTAAATGCCTTACAAACAATTCCTTTTGCAAGTCAAATTTTCGCTTTACTTCTACCTTATACAGTTTCTGCTGTGGCAACCTTTTTATTTGTAAAATACTCAGCAAAGGAAATTTAGCGTTCATCAAGTTCTCTTAGAATTTTAACAGCAGTCCTAACGAATTTAATGCATTTTTCTTCAAACACTCGCTTTTTTCGAGCCTTTTCTAATTCTTCAGGATTAGATAGATCATATTCTATAAGTTCCCGACATAAAACGCTTCCATGGTGTTTTTTGAATTGGTTGTAAAATTTATTTGCGAGACTATATAGTTTTAATCGTTTTTCAACAGAAGGATCATCTGTTCCATATTTGATGCCTATAACCATAACACCACCAGTTAAGGCTCCGCAAACAGATCCGCACATGCCTATTCCTCCGCCGAAGACTGTGGCAATTTTAGGGATTAATTCATTTTTCCCGTTCAAATGTTCAAACATTGTCAGTAAAACGCTTTAAGCACAATTATAATTCTCTATGAACCGCATTACAGCCTTTTCTTCCAGACTAATTTTTCCACTCATATTTTGAACACCTACAAGTTTTAACTAGCAATTGGTTCACATGCACATTTTGATTTGAAAAAAAGGTTAGAAATATTTTGGAATCTTTTGAATGGCAGCTACAGTCAGTTTTACAGCGTTTTCCACATCTTTAAGACTTAGAAGCGATGATGGACTGTGAATGTAACGTGTCGGTATAGATATGACGCCACAGGGCACGCCTTCCCTTGTCAAGGATATGCGAGCTGCATCAGTTGAACCTGGCAAACCTGTTTCAAGCTGATAAGGAATCTTGTTCTCTTCTGCTGCGTCAACTAAGAGCCGCAAAACCTTTGGATGCGTTATCAATCCGAAATCAGCAACGGTTAAAGAAGGGCCTTTCCTCATTTTTATCGGTGCTTCAGCCTCTTTTACCCCTGGCATATCTCCAGCCACTGTAACATCAAGTGCTATACCAATGTCTGGATAAATGCCGAACGCTGCTGTTGTTGCTCCTCTTAATCCGACTTCTTCCTGTACTGTTCCAACCGCATATATTGTGCATTCTGTATTTTTCAAATGTTTCATCGCTTCAATCATTGCGGCGCATCCGACACGATCATCGAAAGCCTTGCCAATCACAACATCTTTGCCAATTTTAGAGAATTTAACGTCAAAGCCTATTGGGTCTCCGATTCTAACGCCCATTTTCTTGGCTTCTTCTTGATTTTCTGCGCCGACGTCTATGAAAAGCTCATCATATGTGAGAACCCTCTTGCGTTCTTCTTCTTTTTGTATGTGAGGCGGTTTGGAACCTATTATTCCATGTAATGGTCCTTTTTCAGTGTAGACAATAACGTTTTGCGCTAAGAGAATGCGGTCGTCTATTCCGCCGATTTTTGCAAACTGTATGAAACCTTTCTTTGATATCGTCTTCACCAGTAATCCTATTTCATCCATGTGAGCCGCAAGCATCACTTTAGGTGCGTTTTTCTTTCCTCTTTTTATGCCAATAACGTTTCCAAGCTTGTCTTCTTTCACTTCGTCTACATGTGGTTTCAAGAGTTTATTCATTAAACTTCTGACTTCTTCCTCTCTACCAGCAATGCCACAAGCGTTTGAAAGTTTTTCCAAAATTTCAGCAAGCACCATAGCAAATCTCCTTTTTTTGAGGAGTTACATAGGATTGTAAAGCTTTATATTAAACGTTTATGGTAGTTAAGACCGAATTTGGTATGACTTTCGCATATTCCGCTTTAAAGATTGAAGAGAAAAGAATTGATTAAGCTTTTAAAAAAGTTATCGAAGGTGACTTGTCAACTTGTCCTTTGAGATACAAGAGTTGCCTGATGTAATTAGAGTAATTGTGCTTATAAGCTTCGGTACGGGAAGTGTGTTGGATAAAACTTTTCTCAAGCGTAGGATTGATAGGTACTGTGCTGGTTACGTTTGTGTGGAAATGGATGATATTAATAAGGCTCTGCAGGAAATGAATAGTGAAGGATTAGTTATAAATGATGATGAAACAATTAGGCTAACTGAAAAAGGTCTTAATTTAGGTCAAGAATGGCGAAATCTGCTGTTGAAACGAGAACCAATTTTGGAAGTTGTAGCAGGTTTAACCGACGGCTCCATAACTGGACTTGTGGTTATTCTTTCCGCTTTCTTAGCAGGACTTGCAACAAATATGGCTACATTTGCAGCAATTTTAAGCCTTTCCGCAGTAGCCATAACAAACTTTTCCAGTTTTCTAATGGGTGGAAAAACTGAAGACATTGCGGATTTACTTACTCTTAAAACTTTGATGGATCACAGCCTAAGTGATATCCCAGACAAGATAGAGAGGGATAGGTCGCTTAAACTTGTTAAACAGTTATTCATTCTTTTGCGAAAAGAGATAAACATGTCAAATCTCTATGCAGCCTTAATTTGCAGTACAACAACATTTCTAGCAGGAATTATTCCAATAATCGCTTATCTAGCGCTTCCACAACCCTTTGACATTATTTTATCACTGAGCATAGTTTGCATAACAGTTGGCATTTTCCTTGTTAGATATCGCTCTAAGCGAAGTAAAGTGCATTGGGGAACAACTTTGATGGAAACTGTTGCAATCATTTTAATTGCAGTAATAGCCTCTCTAATCATAGGCGGCATATAAGAATCAAGACGTCCCCCGAGCTCGCTGTGTCTCGTTATCAACTATGGAGAATTGGACAAAGAAAACGCATTTAAATATTACAGTAGAAATGTAGAGTATGCAGAAAACACAGAAAATAGCATTAACTGCAGTATTTGCCGCTTTACATACAATCTTGTTTTTACCAGAAGGTCCATGGCGCAGTTTCGTAATATATTTAATGCCTATAGAGGGGATAGTGTTAGGTCCTTCAATAGGATTCTTTTCAGCTTTTTTAGGAAGTATCACAGCTAGGTTGATCAAGCCAAGTATATGGTGGATGTTTGGGATAGTAGCTGAGCCAATAGGAGTTGCTACTGCAGGCTTCTTAGCGAAGGGAAGATGGAAGGAAACTATGATAATTTATGGGGTTATGCTTGGTGCTTACTTCATACATCCCTATGGTAGAATGCTTCCTATTTGGACAGTCTTAGACCTGCTAGTAGCATTTACCCTTATCTACCCTACATCAAAATTTAGTAAAAAGATATGGGAAAATCCAGCAAGGTTGTTCCCAGTAGGCCTGCTTTTTATTGCATTTGTAAGCACAGTTGCAGATTCTTTGACCAGAGTGTTCCTGCTGATTCCTGGGGGTCTTTACCAGATTTTTGACCTCCCATATGAGGTTTTAGCCTATGACTGGTTCATCCCAGGAGCGGTTGGTTCATACATTGAAGATTTATTAGTGAGTATTGCCACGCTCATTGCAGGTGTTCCATTGTTAGTGAGTTTACAAAAAATTTTGCACCTTAATCAGCCGATATCTTAATGAAATTTCAGTCTCAGAATACATCTGGCAGTTTCTCACACATTTAAATAAAAAAGTGACAATATCCACCATTGTTCCATGAAATATAATGAAAATTTTTTAAACGTCAACTGCAGTAATCACATATAAGAGAGGTATATCTTTGTCTGAGAGCTCTTTCAAAAAAATTTGCGTTTTCAAATGTGGCAATATTGGGGTTGCACCTATTTTTGAGCTTCTCCTTGATGAGCTTGCTGATCGGCAGGACATAAAAATTCGAACAGTAACGACAGGCTCGAAAATGACTGTGGAAGATGTGGAAGAAGCTTTGCCGAAAATCTTTGAATTTGACCCAGACTTCATAGTTCATATCTCCCCAAACCCTTCTATTGCAGGACCTGCCAAAATAAGAGAAAAGCTAGCTGGCTGCGGCGTACCAGCAGTAATTATATCAGACGCGCCAGGAAAACGAGTCAAAGCTGAACTTGAAAAACAAGGTTTAGGCTACATTATAATAACAGGTGATCCACTTATTGGTGCAAGAAGGGAGTTTTTAGATCCGCTTGAAATGGCAATTTTTAACTCGAATGTAATTAAAATACTTGCGATCACAGGTGTTTTGAGAATCGTCTATCTAGAAATCGATAGGGCAATAAATGAAGTAAAAAACGGTTCAACTCCTGAGCTGCCCAAACTAATAGTTGACGTGAATAAAATTCGTGATAATTCAGACTTCAAAAATCCTTATGCAAAAGCTAAAGCAATAGCTGCATATGAACTTGCAGAGAAAATAGCTGAAATTAACCTTCAAGCATGTTTTATAGAAAAGGAGAGTGACAAATATATTCCATTAGTCGCCTCAGCGCATGAAATAGCTCAAGTAGCTGCAAGACTTGCCGAAGAAGCGAGGGAAATCGAGAAGTATGGTGACACTTTAGTAAGGAAACCTCATGGTAAGAATGGCAAGATTAAAATTAAAAGTAAACTTATGTTTCCTCCAACTTCTGAAGAGTTCCATTCTGAGGAAGGCGATTCGTAAGGCTTAGTGCTTTGCACATAGGATTTTGTATATACGTTATATATTTGTACATAACGTATTTCGAATATGCATATATTTCCGACTATCTGTTTTATCTACTCAGGGGAACATATTTGAAAGCGCTTGAAATTAGACCTTTAAAAAACAAGAAGTTAACGGTTTTAATGGTTGAGAAAGAATACAACGAACCTTTTTGGATAACAGAACCTCCGGCTAACTTCGATTCTACCAAATCTCAAATACTCTTTAAACCATCTATTGGATTCTGCAAGTTTCTGGAAAATATGCTCGGAAAAATTACTCCAGACTTTGTAACAGAAGAACTAGGAATGCGCTCGCAAAACGAGTTTTATGATGACAATCCTATTGCTCGAATTTTTAAGCAACGTAACATCGCCTTTTTCCATGTGGACATAGATGAAAACGCAAGGGCATATTTGACAACAAATGTAGATAAAAAGAAAATGCTGCTAAACGATGTACTTAAAACCATAACTAATTTATCTAAACAAAAAAGTGAAGAAAACTCTACAAATAAGGAATATTTAATTGCTTATGGTCAATGCTTACAGTTCGAGCTTGATGAAATTGAGAAGGAAGTCAGCTTTCCTGTAAGAGAAAGTTGGATTGTCATGGAAATTTTGGATTATGCTGGAAAAATCGATAAGGAAGAAATAACATGCCTCTACATTTGCAGCCCAGAACATGTCAATGGTGTTAAGAAACTTTTGGAATCTCTCGACGTAAGGGTTGAACCTATAAAACTTTCAAAAAATATTATTTCAACACATCCTGAAACCCCTCATCTTAGCGAATTAGAAGATTTTTTGCATTCCATGCAAATCCAGATAAAACCTATAATAGGGAAAACCTCTGAAGAAGCACCTCATCTTCTTTTCTATCTAGACACAGATGAAAAGGCAAGTCCATTTGACATATGCATGGCATATGATGCAGGATACGATGCTGTTGTACCTTATGAGAATATGACCCCAGAGGATGCAAAAAGAATAGTTCAAGATGCCATATTTTCTAGAGGCCCAAAAGCGGTTAAACACACATGCTTCTTCATAGGTGGAAAAAACGCTGAAAAAGCCGATGCTGTTCTAAAAGTCATAAAGGACGCAATGTTTCCTCCGTTCAAAACAAGCGTGATAATTGACCCTGGCGGCGCTTACACCACTGCAGCAGCTATGGTTGCGAAAGTTGAAAATGCACTTATGTCACACAAGCTTGGCGAACTCAGAAACAAAACATGCGCAATTCTGGGCACAGGAACTGTGGGACAAATCGCTGCAGTTCTATTGGCTAGAATAGGATGCAACGTCATGATTGCTAGTCTTAACCCAAAACGGGTGGATGGAAAAGAGCATGCGGAAGAAGTTGCGAGGGGTCTTTCCAAGGAGTATGGAGTAAATGTGGAAGGAGTTTTTGCCCCTACAAATGCAGAGAAACGTGAAATTCTGGAAAAGTCTGACGTTATCTTCTGTGCTGGAACAAGAGGAGTTCGCGTCATAGAAAAAAATTTGTTAACAGAAATGAGGCTCGTAAAAGTTCTCGTTGACATAAACGCAATACCCCCATTTGGAGTAGAGGGAATAGAACTTAAAGATGACATGAAAGAGATTGTGCACGGAATATTTGGAATAGGAGCATTGACAGTCGGTGATTTAAAACATAAATTGGAAAAAGAGATTCTGCGGGAAGCCAGAAGCAATGGGGAAGAAATCTATGATTACAATATGGCTTTGCAGCTTGCGAGAAAGCTAGTTCAGAAGGAAATTTCCCTTAGCAAATTAGCTTTAACACTGAATTATCCACAGTCAAAGAAGGATTCTAGACAGTAAATTTGTAAGCACGATTTATGACTATCTCTGCTATATCTGCTGCACAGTCTGCTATGCGTTTGATGTCATCACGTATAGAACAAATTGCGCAAACTATCAAAGCATTCTTATGCTGATCCATGAAAGCCTTTGAAGCTATTTCTTGATCCTGCTTATTGATACTCGGTAACTGCTCCAATATTTCATTAGAGAATATCACATTTTTTGAGAAGAAAGCTTCAACTGCTTTGTCATACATTTGGACCACGTCATTGCAAGCATTAACCATGAGCGTCAAAACATCATCAGATATCCTTTGCTTGCTCTGTTCAAGTAGTATTATATGCTTTGCCATATCTGCTGAATAATCCGCTGCATGTTCTATTCGGTATATTAAAGTCTGATAATCCATACAGTCTAAGGGATCAATGCCTAACTCATTTGCTACAACTGGATCTTGAGCAGCATTACGAAGTAGTCGAAGTATAAAGAATGAAAAGTGATCAACATCATCGTCAAGTGAAAACACAGCCTTCGCAAGCATTGTATCCCAATCCTTCAATGAACTTAACGCGTCTGTACACATTGAACGCGAAATCATATGCATCCTTTTTATTGCCAACTCTAAAGAAGCTTTAGACTCGTCAATCAATGTTTGAATATACACACTTTTTGCATCTGACTCCATGATCCTCATATAAAGCGTTCTTACGATATTTCGAATAGCCTTTCTTTGTGGAACAGAAAGAATACTTTTTGAAACAATCTTTACGGAAGAGTATCCATTTAAATAGCAACCAATAATTCTCCTTACAATAAGAGATTCGTTTTCATTTGAATCTATATGCAGAGTTATATCCTTGTTTTCTCTCTTCATTGTTGTGCTGGGAAAAATCACCAAAGAACGGTCTCTTTGGATTGCAAGCGAAACCACATCACTTTTTTTCAATCCATTCAATTCCATCCAATGTTTAGGAAGAGAAATTACAAAGGATGATCTGCCCAAAGCCATTATCTTTCGATCCATAAGCTATTCACCCTAAATACTATACTCATACTGGGAGATATATATTAAATTCAGAAATTAATAGCTATTTCTTGATAATGGAAGGAACACGTCTTTTTATAGCTTCATAAATTGAGTAGCCGCCAAAAATGGTTATAGTCCCTTGAAATATGTTAAAAACTCCTATTGGAAGGGCCATTTCCACTGGGAACAGAAACAAATTAAAGAATAGCATAATTAACACTCTCATTGCAGCGCCTATAGAAAAAGTAAAAGCAAGTCTGAATTTTTTTGCTACTTTTAAGCCTGCAGCCATCCCAAGCATAGTTGCGAGTTCTGCTAGGGCTTTCATCGAAGAGCTAATGAAGTTTCCACTACGCGCCATTATTGCAACAAAGGCAATGACAGATGTGAAAACCCCTGGTATTAGGCCAAAGAGTAATAGGGATAGAGCAATTGGTATTCCTGTGAAGTCGAATTTTAATGTTGGAACCCATGGGAAAGGGATTTTTAAGTTTGAATATTTTACTGTATAGTCAAAAACAACAACCAAAGCCGCTAAAACTGTTGTACCCGCCAATGTTGTAGAATTTATTCTTATGTTAATCCCACCTAAGTGCACAATTGCCTCTTCTTTACTGAGAGTTTACGTAAAAGGTTTGTGGCATTCATCTCTTCAGTTGCACTTCTGGTTTTTATTGCTCCTTTTCTCTCTGCCAAAGAAAATAACCTGTCACCATGTTCTGTTCTGATAATTGTGAATGTCCAATGCTCTAATCCTAAGCCACCTGCTGAAACATCTGCGAACTCTGAGCTGAAATCTGGACAGAAACTGCAGTTTTTCCGTGCATACTGCTTTACGTCAGTGAGAGGAATTGTTTTGGTGTCGCCAATTGTCGATACAAGCATTTTTCCTTTAATGTTGATTTTCTGAATACCACTAAGGTTTATGCCTAAGATTTCATGCATATGTTTCTTCATTAAGCCTTCATAATTGAAACATTCAGAACACATAAGCCCTATCAAGAATTTTAGTGAAGCGGTGTACTTTTTTAAGCCAGCTTTCTGCATTTTTCTAATGGCACGAATTTGGCAAGGGGTCCCAACAAAGGCAACGTTATTTTTTTTCTGTTTAGCTACTTCATTTAAGGTAAGTATATTAGGTGAGTAGGAATACTTTGTTCCAGCAGATTTTAAAATATCTTCAGGAGTTACTGCTAACATGGGGCATGGATAAAAGGGGTAGTCATGCTTTAACCCAGCTACAACTGCACAATCAATAAGTCCTTCATCCAACGCTGTTAACAGTAATGCTGTGACAACCCCTCCATCTTGACAAACTCTTAGTACATTTTCATCATTAGCCTGTGCCACAACAAGTCTGTAATGTACCCCGAAAAATTCTTCAGGGGTTTTTTCTTTACCAAAAACAAAATTCTGCATCTCAGGTTCGTTCCACTCATATTGAGGGCAAGTTCGCACACATATACCGCAGATTTGGCACGGCTTTACCAAAACAGGTTTTTCTTCTTTATACTCTAAGCAGTTGAATGGACATGCGACAACACATGCGCCGCACCCTAAGCATTTTCCTGCATCAATGACGTGCTTTGCCAAAGATTCTTCGAAACTTATTTTAGCAAGGCTCATACAAACAAGTAAAGCATATAATGAACTTAAGATTTGCTTAAACAGAACGTTGTGTCTGGTTGATGTGTTATAATGAAACCCATACAAATAATTGGAATAGAGGGACTGCCCATAGTAAAATTTGGAGACAACCTAGCTGAACTCATCTGCAATTCAGCTGAAAAGCACGGCACACCAATTCAAGATAGTGATATAATCGTAGTCACGCATGTTATAGTCTCCAGAGCTGAAGGAAATGTTGTAAACCTTGATAATGTTGAGCCTTCAGAATTTGCAAAATGTATTGCAGCACAGTATGAAAAAGATCCTGCTCTAGTTGAGGTTGTCTTAAGGGAATCAAAGAGTGTTGTGCGCATGCACAATGGGATATTGATAACGGAAAGTAAGCATGGGTTCGTATGTGCCAACTCTGGTGTGGATAAATCTAATGTTCCTGGAGAAAGAATTGTGGCATTGTTGCCGAAAAATCCAGATGCGTCCGCTGAGAGGATTAGGCATGAAATAAAAAGGCTGACTGGTTGTGATGTTGCAGTTATTATTTCTGACACTCATGGACGAACACTAAGAGAAGGCGAGATAAACATTGCAATAGGGATCAGTGGCATAAAACCAATCAAGGATAGGAGGGGAGAAAAAGACCTTTTTGGATATACTTTAAGAATAAAGCAAACAGCAATTGCTGATGAGCTTGCTTCTGCTGCAGAACTTGTTATAGGGCAGGCAGACGAAGGAATCCCAGCGGCGATAATCCGCGGATACAAGTATCCCGAGTCAGAAACAGCAAGAGCAACCGAACTGATCAGACCAAAAGAAAAAGATTTATTCCGATAAGTATACAACACTTGGAAATTCGCTAAATATTTTCAAGCAAACATTTTTGAAACCAAATTCACTATTTGAGAATTACCCTCAATTCAAAACTATCCTAATTACCTTATTCTGGAACAGCCAAAAAGAACATTGCTAAGGGACAATAAGTAAACATTTTAAGATGGACTGAATTAGATAAGCTCGCCCAATGGTGCCGGGATAATATGCCGGGATTATGGCAGACTAAGTGTCTTCCATCCTGTGGGCAGAGTGGATAATGCGCAGGCCTTGAGAGCCTGTGGACCCCTTGGGTCCGCGTGGGTTCGAGTCCCACTCCCGGCGCCATTTTTTCAATTATTTAAGAAAAAGTTTATGATGTAATTTTATTTGTCTGAGATATTTAAGAAAAAAAGAACGAGGGGATTATGAGAATCCTAACAGAGTCAGTAGATTATAATTCACTATCAGCACAGCGAATAGCGAAGCAATTAGAGACATTACAGTGATCATTGTATTCAATGATGGTCCAGCAGTGTCTTTGAAAGGGTCGCCAACCGTATCACCGACAACTGCAGCCTTATGAGCATTTGAACCTTTTCCACCATGTTTGCCTGTTTCAATCAGTTTTTTTGCATTATCCCATAAGCCACCAGCATTTGACATCAACAGAGCCAACAGAAGACTAGAGAATATAGCACCTGCAAGGAGACCTCCAAGTGCTTTTATTCCGCCTACAAAGCCAATAATCAAAGTTGCCGCGATTGCCATGACGCTTGCAGGCATAAGTTCATGTAACGCTCCAACTGTTGCAATGTCAACGCATTTTGCATAGTCAGGTTTGACGCCCGCCTTTCCTTCTTTAAGACCAGGGATTTCTTTAAATTGCCTTTCGATTTCTGCGATCATTCTTTCAGCGTTTCTGCCGACGCCAAGCATAACCATTGCCGAGAAAACTGCAGGAATAGCCACACCTATGAGGGCTCCAAACAGAACCATCGGATCCATAATGTCAAATATAACTGAGTGCCCAGCCCTAGAAGCTATTTCCTGAAACGCAGCAAGTAATGCAATCACAGTTAATCCTGCCGCGCCTATTGCAAATCCTTTGGTTATAGCTTTTGCAGTATTTCCCGCAGAATCAAGCTCATCAGTTATGGCGATTACTTCCTCGCTGAGCCCAGACTGTTCGGCAATTCCCTTAGCGTTGTCCACGATTGGACCATATGCATCATTTGAAACCGTTAATCCGACGATTGAAAGCATACCGAGAGCTGCAAGAGCTATCCCATAAACAGCATATTCTGTGCCTATGGATTCACATATTTTGTATGCGATAGCTGCTGCTACTGCTATTCCGATTAAAGGAAAAATAACGCTGCGCAGACCATATGAAAACCCAGTTAAAATGTTCAGTGCAGGTCCAGTTTCAGATGCTTCTGCTGTCTTTAAAACTGGCGCTTTGTCTTCAGAAGTGAAGTAGTCGCTTGTAACTCCGATTACTATTCCAGCTACAAGACCTACAACTGTTGCTCCCCACAATGCCCATTCATAGTCAAGATACCATGTTGCCAACGCAGTCAAAACACCAAAGACCATACATGTTATGTATGTGCCATTGTTTAGCGCCGCACCAGGATTGCCTTTTGACCCGACTCTAACCACTAATGCACCTATGACAGCAGCCAATATGCCTAATCCAGCGAACACAAGAGGTATCTGCACGTATTTGCTTGGGACACCAAGCCCCACTCCGAGTATCATAGCTGCCACCACACTTGCCACATATGAGTCGAAAAGGTCTGCTCCCATCCCTGCTACATCTCCTACATTGTCCCCTACGTTGTCGGCTATGACGGCTGGGTTTCGCGGGTCATCTTCAGGGATTCCCAGCTCTACTTTGCCAACAAGGTCTGCACTGATGTCTGCAGTTTTTGTGTAGATGCCTCCGCCGGCTTTAGCAAAAAGCGAAAGCGAGCTGGCTCCGAAGCTGTAGGCTAACACGGCTGGAATGGTTTGACCAATAGGCATGCCAGTGATTGCGTAGACTATACTTATTCCCAATAGCCCAACACCAACAACCGAAAGCCCCATTACTGCACCACCTCTGAAACCAATTTGAAATGGCTTGTTTAATCCACTCTTCGCAGCATGCGCCACTTTGGCATTTGCTTTTGTTGCAACATTCAAGCCCAAATAGCCAGCCAAGGCTGAGCAGAATGAACCGAACATGTAGGCAATTGGCAATTGAATATTCAGCAATAGATTGGAAGAAATCCATATTGGTTCAGGCAGAAATACGCCAATTAATATTGCCACAATAACCACGAATATTGCAAGTATAGTATATTCTCTCCTTATGAATGCAGCGGCTCCCTCTTTGATTGCACCAGAAATCTCCCTCATCCTTTCAGTTCCGCTGTCCTGTTTGTTAACATATCTAAGAAAGTAAAGCCCAACTAAAATTGAGATCAAAGCTGAGAATGGCGCTATTAACCACATTTCAATTTCCATTGTTTAACTTCTCCTTTTTTCCCATTTATTTTAATATGTCCTTAAAGTGTGGAACGAAATCTCTTATAAACTTATTTGCTAGTCCATGGTCCGCATCAGAAAAGATTATAACCAATGTCTATAAACAAGATACAGTTCACGTCATCAAATAAGAGGGAGAAAATGTCAAAGTCATGGCATGCAATGGAAATTGAAGAAGTATTGCAAGCACTAAACACCAAAAAAACTGGTTTAAGCCGAGAGGAAGTACAGAATCGTCTTCAGCAATACGGAACTAACGAATTGCAAAAGGAGAAGGGAACATCGCCAATAAGGATGTTCTTTGAACAGTTTACCGACATACTTATCATAATACTGCTAATTGCAATGTTTCTCTCAATAGGTACTGCTATCTATCAAGGAACTGTGGAAGAGATTTATGATGCAATCGTGATCTTCGCCATAATCTTGGCATGCGCTGTTCTAGGCTTTGTTGAAGAATACCGTTCTGAGAAAGCGCTTGATGCATTGAAAAAAATGACTGCCCCCACGGCAATGGTGCTGCGAGATGGCAAAGAAATCAAAGTTCAAACAAGCGAAATTGTTCCAGGAGACATTATTCTACTATACACTGGTGACAAAGTTCCAGCAGATGCCCGACTTATAGAAGCATTCAATCTGAAAACGGACGAAGCACCATTAACAGGTGAATCCACCCCTGTTAACAAAGACACAAAAGCATTACCTGAGGCTACACCTCTTAATGAAAGAAGAAATATTGTTTTCACTGGAACCATTGTTGTTTATGGACGCGGAAAAGCAGTAGCCGCAGCTACTGGAATGAACACCGAGTTTGGCAAGATAGCGAAAATGGTTCAGATCACTGAGGAGGAACAAACGCCACTTGAAAAGAGGATGGCATCTGTTGGTAAATGGATTGGAATACTCTCAATAAGTGTTTGTTTATTTGTGGCATTGATTGGTATTATTGAAGGACGCAACATTCTTACCATGATAATGTGGGGAATAAGTTTAGCAGTTGCAGCAGTCCCCGAGGCTCTACCTGCAATCGTAACAGGTGCGCTTGCAGTCGGCATGTACCGCATGGCTAAGGTGAACACAATAGTCAGGAGACTCCCAGCAGTCGAAACCCTAGGGTGCACAAGCGTCATATGCGCCGACAAAACCGGAACAATGACTAAAGGGGAAATGACAGTTCAAAGAATCTACATTAATGACCAAACAATAAAGATTTCTGGAGTAGGTTATGAGCCTGAAGGAGACTTCCTACTGGAAGACAAGAAAATCGACCCGAAAGATGCTGATCTCCAAACACTTTTGAAAATTGCGACACTGTGCAATGATGCTAAACTGGAGAAAGAAACTGAGACTGAAAGATGGATGATAAAGGGCGACCCAACAGAAGGCGCCTTAATCGTTGCTGCAGCAAAGGCAGGGTTATGGAAACAAGAACTTGAAGCGAATGCACCACGCATAGGTGAAATCCCATTCTCTTCAGAAAGGAAATGTATGACTACAGTTCATCTCGCATCTGGCAAAAAGAAAATAGCCTTCATGAAAGGTGCACCAGAAATAGTCTTAGACAAGTGTACAAAAATCTTTACAGATGGCAAAGTTAGAAAAATAACCGAAGAAGATAAAAAGGAGTTGCTAAAGGTAACTGAAGCAATGGCAGGGCAAGCATTAAGAAATTTGGGTTTTGCATTTAAAGAACTGCCAGAATCTACTACAGCATTTGATGAGAAGATAGAGAAAGACATGATTTTTGTTGGCATAATGGGGATGATTGATCCACCACGCGAAGAAGTCAAAGACGCCATTTATCTTTGCAAGAAAGCTGGAATCAAGGTTGTGATGGTTACAGGTGATCATAAGCTTACGGCAATCGCTGTTGCAAAGGAACTTAACCTATTAGGCGAGGAAGGCACAGAAGGTAGAGTGCTGACAGGAGTGGAAATGGATCAGATAAATGATGAAAAACTGGTGGAAATGGTTGAGAACATTATAATCTATGCCAGAGTTTCGCCAGAGCATAAAATGAGAATTGTCAAGGCTTGGAAAGCTAAGGGACAAGTTGTTGCTATGACAGGGGATGGCGTAAATGATGCACCTGCGCTTAAGTTGGCAGATATAGGTGTTGCAATGGGAATAACTGGCACCGAAGTTACTAAAGAAGCTTCAGACATGGTTCTGACAGATGACAACTTCGCATCAATCGTGAAAGCCGTCAAGGAAGGACGGGAGATTTACGGCAACATCAAAAAATATTTGACTTATCTGTTGCGTTGCAATGTCATGGAAATCATCGTGATGTTCGTAGCAATGATTGGCGTGCCATGGTTAGCAGGAACACACGAGATCGAACCAGACTCAGTAGTGGCTCTGACTGCTATACAGCTTTTATGGGTTAATCTGACCACTGACGGTTTGCCTGCAATAGCTTTGGGAGTAGATCCAGGTGATCCGGACCTAATGGAAAAGAAGCCGAGAGACCCTAATGAAAGCGTATGGACGACTGATGTTAAACTTTATTTGACAGCAACGCCTATCCTGATGAGTGTTCTTTTGCTGTCTGGCTACTTCATGTACCAGCCATGGCTAGGAGAAGCGCAATTAACTGAAGCGCGAACACAGTTGCTTACAGCCATGATCCTGATGGAACTGGCAAATGCCATTTCAGCCAGATCACTGCAATATCCAGTCTTCAAGGTAGGTGTCTTCAAGAACAAGTTCCTATGGTACGCGGTGCTTTCATCGTTTGGTCTTCAGCTGCTTATCCTCTACACACCTGGAATCCAAACGTTATTCGGTGTGACTTCACCTGAACCCATCGACTGGGCATTTGCGATACTTTTCACCGCAATAACTTTCGGTTCATTAGAAATAGGCAAATACATTGCTAGCAAAAGACGTAAAACATAGCTAATAGCCTTGGAAAAACTTAAATTCAATAGTATATGAGAAACCGCCAATAACAGAAAAATGGAAGATTGAAAGAAAATGAGCGAAAAAACAGCAAATCCGGCACCACTCGGATTATTAGGCTTTGGAATGACAACAGTTCTTCTCAACTTTGTTCACAATGCAAGATTAGGACCAGTAGATGCGATGATTCTGGCAATGGGCTTAGCTTACGGTGGACTAGCCCAAGTAATAGCAGGCATAATGGAATACAAGAAGGGTAACACATTTGGAACAGTGGCGTTCACTTCTTATGGTCTCTTCTGGTGGTCATATGCACTTCTAAACCTATTGCCTCTACAGTATTTCTTCTACGGAATCGCCTCACCATCCTACGAAGCTTTGATGATATACTTCTTTATGTGGGGGCTTTTCACTCTCTTAATGTTCTTTGGCACTTTGAAGGCTAACCGTGCACTACAGTTTGTCTTTATGAGTCTTGCTATACTATTCTTTTTACTCACAATAAAATTCGCATTGCTTGCGTACACTTCAATCGCATCTGCTGACTTGGAATTGTTCACCCGCATAATAGGAGCTGAAGGAATCATCTGTGGATTAAGTGCAGTTTACCTCGCCATTGCAGAAATACTGAACGAAGCTCATGGAAAAACTGTGCTACCAATATGTCCAGTAGGCTGAAAACATTCAAACTTCCCTTCATTTTTTTAAAGAAACAAAGTTCACCTTTCTAAAGGCATTTTCTTATTGTCTAGCCAATTGAGGAAAAATTTTGAAAATAAAGTGTGCCATTTGAAGCAAAAGTCAACAACAATTCTCATCTAAACAACCTAAACCTATATATATTCAGGTTTTTTCTACAAAAGAAAATCCAAATCCTCAATCCTAAAAAGTGATTAAAATGGCTAAAGAAGGAGTAGAAGTCTACAAAGAATTTGAAACTGACATAATTCCGCAAAACTGGAAAGACAAAATATGGGACAAAAATGACTTCAAGAAATGGCACCAGAACATCGTCAAAGAAAAAAAGTCAATTGAAGAATGGTGGGAAAAATGGGCAAACGAGATATTCTGGTTTAAAAAATGGAACAAGGTTTTAGATGATAGCAATCCACCATTCTACCGATGGTTTGTCGGCGGAGAAACAAATCTGGCATATTTGGGAACTGATTGGCAAATTGAACAGGGCAGAAAGAACAAATTAGCTTTGATATGGGAAGGCGAACCATGGGATGAATCATTACACAAACCACGAGAAATAAGAAAATTTACATATTATGATCTATTCAGAGAATCAAACATAATCAGCTATGCGCTAAGAGAGAAATTAAACGTCAAAAAAGGCGAGATTTTAACGTTCTATTTGCCGATGATTCCAGAACTTCCTTTATACATGCTAGGAGTTCAGAGACTAGGAGCAAGACACAGCATAGTTTACAGTGGATTTAGTGCTGATGCCTTAGCCACAAGAGCCATTGACGCAGGCTCAAGAATCATTGTGACTGCAGATGGTTTCTATAGACGTGGGAAAATAATAAACCTCAAACCTATAGTTGATGAAGCTGTAAAGATTTGTGAACAAAATGGAGTTAAAATTGAAAAGGTTATTGTAGTTAAAAGAGTTGGGCAAGATATACCTTGGAATGAACAGAGGGATGTTTGGCATCACGAGTTTGTCAAAGGTGTATCACCAAACGTGAATGTCCCTGCTGAAAAATGCGGTTCAGAAGATTTCTCATATATACTCTACACGTCTGGCACAACAGCCGCACCGAAAGGCGCCCAAATCTCTATAGGCGGTTATGCCGTTTCATTGTACACTACGTTGAAGCTTATATTTGATGTTCGCGAAGAGGATATTTATTGGTGCACCGCAGACATCGGATGGGTAACTGGGCATTCGTACATTGTTTACGGTCCATTACTCACTGGTTTAACCTCAATAATGTATGAAGGTTCACCAGATTATCCAGGAGCAGACAGATGGTGGAACATTATCCAAAGATATGGAGTAACTCTATTTTATACGACGCCAACTGCAATAAGAATGCTAATGAAATTTCCCGAGGAGCTTGTTCGAAAGTATGATTTATCAACAGTACGCATCTGCCATTCTGTCGGTGAACCCATCAACCCTGAAGCATTTAGATGGTATTTTAAAAACATCGGTAAAGAAAACATTGTTGCCTCAAGCACTTGGTGGATGACAGAAACAGGACAGATGTTAACAGGACACTTTCCAGGATTAGGAAAAATATTCCCATTAAAGCCAGGAACAAATGGCTATCCTATCCCAGGAGTCACCATGGAAGTTCTCGATGACGACGGAAACATTTGTCAACCAGGCGCCAGAGGATATCTGGCTATCACATCACCATGGCCTGGTATGCTGATGACATTATATAAAAGTCCCCAAAGATACGTTGACGTTTACTGGTCGAGGTTTAAAGGTAAAATGTACTTCTACACTGGTGATTTCGCCATCAAAGACCAAGATGGATATATCTGGGTCTTAGGCAGAGCGGACGATGTCCTCAAAGTTGCAGGTCACAGGATTGGAACAGCAGAAATTGAATCTGCAATGATTAAGCATCCAGCAGTGGCCGAATCAGCATGTGTGGGTAAAAGCGACCCAGTGAAGGGAGAGACACCGTTTATTTTTGCAGTCCTTAAACACGGCTATTCACCAACCCCAGAGCTTTCAGAAGAGCTAAAGAAGCATTTAAGAAGTACAATTGGTCCACTCGTAGCATCTGATGCTACAATAGCCTTTGTTGATTCAGTTCCTAAAACAAGAAGCGGCAAAATCATGAGAAGACTGTTAAGGGCAATCATTGGAGGGGCAGCAATTGGAGACGTAACCACATTGGAAGACGGTGTAGCCATTGATGAAGCAAAGAAAGCTTATGAAAGTGTCAAAACTGCTCTAGAGCAAAAGGAAGGCTAAGCCACTTAATTGTGCAACTTTTTTTATTTATTATTTATTACAGTGAAGCTAGGATAGTTCAAGTGTTATTTTGGCAATTTCACCTTCAAACGGCTCCATTTTAAAGCCTTTCTCAGTGCATAAATGAACCATCTTAGTATTGCTTGACATCGTGTAACCATAAATTATATTCAAACCCATATCCCGACCAATTTCGATGATATAATCAATTAACTTTGAACCCAATCCAAGCCCCTGCCATTGATCGCCCACGAGAACAGCAAATTCCCCTCTCTTCCCACCAGGCTCAAGCAATAATAATACGACACCAATAATTTTTTTCCTATCTTTCTGTATCTCAGCGACTATTGCGATTTCGCGATCATAATCCAAATTGCAATATCTCGTCAAAGTTTCGTGGGAGACTTCGCTAAAAACTTGGAAAAATCTGAACTGCATTGTTTCTTCAGAAAGAGACTGATATAATTCTTGCAGCAAAGCTTCGTCTTCAGGCTTTATAGGACGCAGCAATACTGGAGTCTCATCTTTCAGCATCCAACTAGTTACGTATTTTCTTGGGTAGGGAGCAATCACAAGGTGCTCATGAGGCGGAGTCCCATGAAGAATTTTTTCTGGATCTATGATTATTCGGGCGTCAACCGCCACAGCGCTATTCTCGTCAACAATCAGTGGATTAATGTCCATTTCTTTTATCTCTGGAAAATCTATTACCAGCTGAGAAAATTTGACCAATATCTCTTCAAGAAGCTTTGTGTTAAGTCGATAGCCACTTGCTTCCAAATGTTTGCAGATTCCAGTTTTTTCCATAAGCCGTTTTGCAAGTATCTGATTTAATGGTGGAAACCCTATACTTATATCTTTGAACAATTCTGTCGTAATTCCGCCCATTCCAAAAACTATTACTGAGCCAAATTGCATGTCTTTTTTCGACCCTATTAACAGTTCGCAGGTTTTCTCCCGAATCATTGGTTGCACGGCAACACCTTGAAAAGTCGCATCGGAACTGTACCCTTTAACATTTTCCACAAGTTCATTAAAAAATGTCTTAACTTCAAATGGCGACCAAACATTCAGAATAATTCCCTGAGCCTTCGTTTTGTGTGTTATCTGGGGTGACAGCGCTTTCATGACAACTGGATATCCAAGCATGGAAGCTATTTCTTCAGCTTCTTCAGGAGTTTTCGCCACAAGCGTTTTTATTGTTGGAATTTTATACGCTTCAAGAAACTGCAAAGATTCAAGAATATTAAGGACATTTCTCCCTTCATTAAGGGCTCTTCTCAGTATCTCCTTAAGAAAAGTTGGGACGGACACTTCGACAGGAAGCTCTTCTGGAGTTTGATACAAAAGCTCCAAGTTTTGAGTGTAGCTATACATATGCATAAAAGTGGAAACAGCTTGCTCTGGAGTTGCAAATGTTGGGATCGCATTCTTCCGCAATATTGTCATGGCTCTACGACAAGAAGGATCTTCACCCATCAATGATGCGAGAATCGGTTTTCTAGTACGCTTTGAAAGCTCCACAATCATCTTTGCCGTTGTAAGCGGATCAGAAGCCCCTTGCGGAGTGTATATTACTAGAAAACCATCAGTGTTTGGGTCTTTGAAACATATTTCCATAACTTTTTTAAACCTTTCCGGAGTGGCTTCCTCTAAAATGTCAATTGGATTCATAATGCTGCAATATGCAGGCAAAATATTCTTCAAGGCTTGAACTGTTTCATTGCTTAACTGTGAAAGCTTCCCACCTTTGACTATCAAGAAGTCAGTAGCCATAATTCCAGGTCCACCAGCATTGGTGATTATCGTAAGATTTGGACCTTGAGGGTTAGGTTGCATGGCTAACGCTTCAGCGCAGTTAAAGAGATCATTTATTGCTTCAACACGAATAATTCCCGCGCGCCTAAAAGCAGCATCATAAACAGCATCCTCTCCACATAATGCACCAGTGTGGGAAATTGCTGCTTGTATACTTTCAGGGAATTTTCCAGCTTTCACCACGACTATGGGTTTGGCTCTGGCAAACCCTCTGGAAGCACTCATGAATTTCCGTGCATTCTTAATAGACTCCACATAAAGCACAATGCTTCTAGTTTGGGGATCAACACCAAAATAGTCAATCAAGTCTCCAAGATCAACATCTAACATTGATCCTGTTGAGACGATGGAGCTGAAGCCTATTTGGGCTTCTGATGCCCAGTCAAGTACTGATGCACATAATGCTGCACTTTGAGAAATGAATGCTATTTTTCCTGCATTAGCCGCTTTGTTTGCAAAAGTGGCATTCAATTTTATTTTTGGTCGCATAATTCCAAAACTGTTAGGTCCTATGATTCGCATGCCATACTTGTCTTTAAGCTCAATAATTTGCTTTTCAAGCGCCTCACCCTCTCTTCCAGTTTCTCTGAAACCTGCAGAAATAATTATCACTCCGGAAACGCCTGCTTTTCCGCATTCCTCAATAATTTGCGGAACTGTATGTGCTGGTGTCGCTATTACTGCAAGGTCTACTTGCCATGGAATTTTTGTTATGTTTGGATATGCTGTTATGCCCTGTACTGTGGATCTGAAAGGGTTAACTGGATAAACTGCTCCGTTATATCCTACACCTATTAGATTTCCTAAAAGCTTAGCTCCAACAGAGCCTTCTCGCTCACTGGCACCGATAACAGCAATTCTACGTGGATTGAAGATTTTGTCAAGGTTTTCGGTGCCCACTCTTGAAAATTTCCCCTCCTTTGCAGAAGAGTGCTTTACATATAGTACAGTATATAGTATTAATATCCTTTAAGCATTCCTAAAAAAATTATGGGTGAGAAGTCTTTCAAGGATAGATTCTCGTTATTGTCCTTGGAAAAGGAATTGTTTCCCGAATATGCTTCAGTTTGCAGATCCACATCACAACTCTTTCAATTCCCAACCCAAATCCAGAATGCGGCACAGAACCATATCGTCTTAAGTCTAAATACCATTCATACGCCTTTTTTAGTAAACCGAACTCTTCGATTCTCTGCTCAAGCAATTTTAAATCGTGAATTCTTTCGCTTCCGCCTATGATTTCACCATAGCCTTCTGGAGCCATTAAGTCTGCGCAAAGTGCCACTTCTGAATTTTCTGGGTCAGGTTGCATGTAGAATGCTTTTACTTTTGCTGGATATCTATGGACGAAAACTGGTTTTTCAAATTTAAGCGAGATGAAACTTTCATGTGGCGCTCCCAAGTCTTCTCCCCATTTTATTGGGCATTTAGCCTTTTGTAACATGTCTATGGCTTCTGTATAGCTTATTCTTTCAAAGGGAGGCTGAACTTTTTTTAGAGGCTTTAGGTCACGCTTTAAAGTTTCTAATTCCCTTTTTCTTTTTTCCAAAATCTTCTGAACTATGTAGGTTACCAGTTCTTCTTGAAGTTTCAGGTTGTCTTCAAAACTATAGAATGCCATCTCTGGTTCGACCATCCAAAATTCTGTCAGATGACGTCGAGTTTTTGATCTTTCAGCCCTAAAAGTTGGACCGAAACAGTAAACTTTGCCAAACGCTGCAATTGTAGCCTCAACATAGAGTTGCCCGCTTTGAGTGAGAAAAGCCTTATCGCCAAAATATGGCACTTCGAATAAAGTTGCTACCCCTTCAACTGCTGCTGGTGTTAGAATTGGGGAATCAGTCAATGTAAAGCCCCTGTCATCTAGGAAGTCTCTACATGCCTTTATGACTTCAGCCCTCACCTTCAGTATGGCAGTCTGTCTTGGGCTTCTTATCCACAATTGCCTAAATCCCATTAGAAAATCGATGCCATGGTCTTTCTTCTTAGCTATTGGATATTCTTGTTCTGCCAAATGGACAAGCCGTAAATCGTTAACCCTTACCTCATAACCTCCAGGTGCCCTTTTGTCTTCTTTGACTATGCCTTTAATCACGATGGAAGACTCTTGAGTTAGCTCATCACAGTCTTGAAAGACTTTCTCGGCAACTTCGTCCTTGTGAACTGTAGATTGTATTGTTCCCGTTCCATCTCTTACCATTAAGAATTGGACGCCGCCGCTGGAGCGTTTTGTAACTAACCAGCCTTTTATTTCAACTTCCTTTTCTAGGAGTTTTCCATCCAAAATATCACAGATGCTCATCATCGTACACCTTCTTCCAGAATTCTATTGCACAGAAGCTTATAAATTCAAAAGGATGATGAAAGAGCTTAGTTAAAATTAAAGCGTTCACCTTGCAATTTTAAGCACCAGAATATTGTGATGCAGTATTTAGCTTTAAACGTTTTTATTTCACATAATTCTTAAATCCATGATTCTTAGCAATGTATGCGAAGAAATAATGGTTAATGCAGAAAAAGGCAAGTATAAGCTGAGAATCCTGAAAATTTCAACAATAGCAATAACAAGTGTATTTTTTGTCGAAATCTTCATCGGTCTTTTAGTAGGCAGTTTAGCAATATTAAGCGATGGAACTCACGCATTGCTTGATGCTTTAACAATGCTTGTGCTACTAATTACAACAAATGCTTCTCTTAAACCGCCTGATGAAGAACACATGTATGGACATGAAAAATTTGAGTCAATAGGTGGAATGATTGGTGGAATTGCACTAATTGGTGTTGGAGTTCTAATAATGTACGAAGCATTGCTAAGACTTATACAAAATGCGCAGATTAACTTGGAATTTGGATTTGTCGGTTTCATTGCAATAGGTTACACGTTTTGTGTGGATTTTCTAAGAGTTGGAATTTTCAGAAAGGCTATTGCAAGCGAAAGCACCACTATGAAAGCTGGGTTTTACCATGCCTTAGCAGATTTAAGTTCAACAGTAATTGCGCTTCTTGGATTTGGTTTGGCAACAATAGGATTTGATAATGGTGATGCCCTGGCTTCTATGATTCTAAGCATCTTGCTAGTTTACTTAAGTGTTAAACTTGTTTGGAGTAGCGGAATGGAGTTAAGTGATACTGTGTCAAAGGATGTGACAATGAAGGTAAGAAAACAAATACTCAGCACTAAGGGAGTCTATAAATGCGAGAACATGAGAGTAAGAAAAGCAGGAGATAAAACTTTCATAGAAGCCACAATAGAAGTACCGGATTACATGAACCTTGAAGAAGCCCATGAAATAGCATCAAAAATAGAGACAGAAATCAAAAAATCCTTAGGAAATGCGGATGTCGTAATTCACGTTGAACCATTGGAAGCTGAAGGACAAACTCGAAAACTTGTTGAGAAGTTAGCAACAGAAGTTGAAGGCGTAAAGGAAGCTCATGAAATAGATGTAACTTGCAAGGATGGGAAACTATACATAACATTGCACGCTCAGGTGGATCCTTCAATGTCTATCGAAAAATCTCACGAGATAGCAGATAAAATTGAACGAAAAGTAAGTAAAAGCATAAGGGACGTTAATAACATAACTGTTCACATAGAACCATTTGACGCAGAACTGCGGAAAGGTTTGGCATTAGATGAAAGCGAAATAAAAGAAGTCGTTAACAAAGCTATGGAGGGGTATAAGCAAGCTTTTGAAGTCAAAAAGATAGTGACTTACATAGCTGAGAAAAAGCGCTACATAAACATAGATTGCAGTTTCAGCGGCAGACCCTCAATAAGAGATGCACACGAGCTTGCTTCTCACATAGAAGAAAAACTGAAGGAGAAATTTGCAGAAACAGTAGTCACTGTTCACATCGAACCAAAGAAAAAGGAAAGTTAGGGAAGTTCAATTTCGTTTATCAGGTGCAGGTCTTCTAGGTTGTTCATTTTGATTTTCTTATCAGAAATCGTGTAAAGGATGTCCTCAATGTACAATGATCTTTTTACATGGTAACTAGTGTCATACACACTCATTCCATCAGATAGGTGAGTAATGTTCCCTATGGGCAGAAGACCTTTAGCCAATGATATATTGAAAACGTAAGCACCTTGCCAGACTATTTCTCCACTGATGTATGGTGGAACCCCTTCTGGGTATTTGCTTTCGTCTACCTTTGCAACAGAAACTGGTATTACTAGAAGACTCTTCTCTTTGTCAAATAAGAATGCCTTGTGTTCCTCTAAAACTGGCGAGTCTGTTCCTCTATCGCCGATTGTGTAGTTCGCTATTTGTGTTGGATTGTTTACATCAGTAACGTCGAAGAATGATATTTTTATTCCTTGATACCATGCAAAGTATCCTTCATCCGCTTCAACAGTATGTTTGCCTATACCGATCAGGTGCGTTTCATCATAAGGATGCAAATAATCCGAGTATCCAGGGATATGTAGTTCTCCTAGAACTGATGGTTTGGTCGGCTGGCTCAAGTCTATCACAAATAATGGGTCAGTTTTTTTGAAAGTTACAAAATAAGCTCTGTTTCCCATAAATCTGGCGGAATGGAAGTTTTCGCCAGGTGCAAGTCCTTCCAGCCTTCCAATAACACTTAGGTTCATGTCAAGCACGTATAAATTGGTTTGAATCCCCCAGTTCGGTGTCCATGTCGTTGTCTCAATTCGGAAATAGTCACTGTACTCATCCATTGAGAACTGGTTGCGTTCATGTCCTGACACTGTTCCTCTGGCTTCACATGTTAAGTTGCTCCCCTGTACACGTATTCTATAGATAGTAGTGTTGCCATCCCAGCTCCAATCTCGAAACGTCACATATATGTTTCTGAGTGAGACATACATATTGCACGTGCCGCCGAGCATTATTGTCAAATAAACTGGTGGCTGCGTTATGTTTTGCATGTTAATCGCGACAAACGTTGTATACTGATAGTAATCCTCAGTCGTGTTGTAGTAGCGGATTTCAGCAGGGGCTATCTGCATGACTTTCCCGTCAGAGTTGATTTCTGGAAGGTGAAGCGTTTCATTAATCAAGTAAGCTGCTTCGCTGACGACGAAGTAGACGAAATTGCCAATCATTCTCGAATTGAAATAGCTGCCTGAAAAACTGAGGTCACGCAAGAGCGTTGGGCTCTCGGGAACTTTGATGTCATAAACTTTCACGAACGTTTTGATGTCAGCAACATAATATCTATCGTAAATTGCCGGGAAAGAATATTTTGACGCTAGAACCACCAATTTGTCGCTATTGACAAAGAGTCCAATAGGATACAGATCCTCTAAACCTATTTTTGAAACTATCTTTGCATGTACAGGAGGATAAGCCTTCAAAATATAAACCGCATTGCCGGACAAAGTGTATATGTAGCCATTATCGTTAACTTTCACTATGTCTGCTTCGTCTACTCCAGCAACTTGGATATTTGTAGTTGAATATGAAGGAGCTGAAGTAGCATAGCTTTCTTTAGTTTGCGCTAACGCCATATCGACAGGTCCATAAATCCAGAAAGGGTCATGGTTTCTAGAGTTCATTTTCAAGAAGTTCTTTAGCTCTTCTTCTGACTGAAATGCTGAAAGCAATGGAAATTGAGGTGCTGAGACTGGAGGAGCAAAGTGAGCATATTTAAGCTGGATTAGGTTTACGTTAAGAATAACCGTGGCTAAAACCGAGGCAAGCAGAATGGCAGCAAGTCCATAAATGAGCGTTTGTTGTCGAATTTTGCGTTCCATAGACTAATCACCGATATTAATTTAAGCTTTCGCAGTATTTCATGCTAAGCTTTGGAACGTGTCGTTCCAGAAGTTAGTACGGTCGCAAGGACCATACTCGAACGGCTTCATACCAAAAGATAATGGAGACAATAGCGCCGAAGGTTATTATGAACAGGTTTTCTCTTGTAACTTCTTGAACGAGAAATATAAGGTAAAGAGTATAGAAGACCGTGGAAAATACAGCATAAAAAAAGTATCTTGGAAACATAAGCCTTCCCAACTTGACAAAGTGTCTGAGCACGCCGATTTTGACCTCACCGATTAAAGAGTAATTTCCCCCAACCTCATGTTTCTGTACCAAGCCTAATTGTCGCAATTGTTCAAGATGATGCTGTGCCACACTTGGACTACTGAAGTGTAATGTTTTTTGCACTTCACGTGCACTCATGGGGCGACCATTTTTTAAAAGAAGCCAATAAACTTTCCAGTCTTTGCCTCGAAGCGCATACTCAAGTTCAGCTTCATTTTCTATGTCCAATGAATGGCACACTTCTGCATATTATCATCTGATGCGAGGTTTATAAGTCCAATTTTTAGAACAAATGCGAAATCAAAGTGGTAAGGATTGCGTGATTTCTTCTCCAGTTTCGCTTATGGACTTGTTTGCATTTATTATCTTCCACCTTCCCATAAGTGCTAAAGAAAGCGCCTTAAACCTAATTTTCTCTAATTCTTCAATGTTTTCAAACATTTCACGCTTTTCTCGTGCTTTCCTTATCCTTCTATACGCTTCTTCAGGTTTGACGTCAAGGAAAAACATGAAATTAGAGGTTGGAACTGTAAAAGCGAAAAAATAGTAGGCTATAATATGCAGTGGATATGGCAAATAGGCGGTTCCCATCAAGTAGCGGACAAAAATCAAATAGTCATATTTTCGCCAACTATACAGCAGAATTGAACGGATGACATCAAGCATATAAAATAATGCGGAAGCAAAATGTGCACTTTTCCCTCTTAAATAAAGAAAGTGTTTGGTTTTAATTCCGAAAAAATTATCATTAGATGGGTGAATTCGCAGAAAAACAGTTTTTCCTTTCTTCGTTAAATCTCTATAGAGATTTGATGCTTGAGTGCTTTTTCCAGAAGCATCTAACCCATCTATCACTATGAAAGCCAATGGTTCAGTTGCCACCACCTAGAAGCAAGAATGTTAATGTACAAAAGAAGGGAACTGATAAATTGTCAAATCCTAAGGGTGAAACCCCCTCAGCTATTGCTGCAATTATGGCAACTACAAGCGATGAAAGAATTTTGTCGAAAATTGAAAAAGCGTATAGCATAGAAAAGAAGCTTAAACCAATCGTGAAGCTAAGAAAACTTGCAATAAACATTGTTACTGAACCTTCTAAGCTCTTATCTGCGAAAATCCTGTATTTTCTCTTTCCATATTTCTCGCCTATTATTGAAGCAGATGCATCACCGTAAGCCATTGGCAAAATTCCCGCTGCAACAACATAAGGCTTGGAAGCAAAGAATAATGCTAAAAAAGTGTATGAAACGGCATAGAAGACAAGTCCCAAATGATGCCCCTGTTCTGTTATATCAGTGAGCCCCTTCAATTTTCTAAAACTTTTAAATGGTGTATATGGTGAGGAAAAAAATGTAATTAGAATAAATGGGGCAGCAACAAGCACAGGAAAGACATGTATTGTGAAAAAGGGAATAATAAATGGCAAGTTTCCAATCATTATATGCAAAAATTTGCGAGAAAATTTTCGTGAAATATTCAATGCATTACTCATTTCGCCTGAAACAATTATTATGAGAATTATATACGCATAACATAGAAGCATTAGAACTACGTTTACAAAAAGTTCATTGTTAAACATAAGCTTTCCCATGAGCTCCGAATACAAATGCTAACAGCCCAAGCATAAACCATAAGAGAACAATCCTCTTAATTTTTCTAGCATTCTCTCTTGAATAATCCCTAAGAAGCATAAATGAAGAGGCAACAAGTCCCAGATCTGTTACAGCCACAAAGGGAATAAACCACAATGAAACAAGTTGCATAAATAGGGGGATTGGACTTAATAATACTGCAAAAAGGTAAAATGATGTGGCAACTACAGCGGCCACTTTACCTCCAAAACGCACAGCCAATGTCTTCACTTCCTTTATCTTGTCACCTTCAACATCCACTATTCCTTTAGTGATTTCTCTTCCAGTATTGGCAAGAAAAACAATTGAAGCAAAAATTAGCACATTTGATCTGGAAACATCTGGAATGATGAAGCTACCATAAATGAAAGGAATTGTCACACAAGTGCTTACAAGGAAATTGCCTGGTAATCCGCTTCTTTTCCCAATAGTGGTGTAAGTCACGAAAATTAACCATGCAATAATTGCTATCACAAAGCAGAATATATTTGTAAAATACGCAGCCGCAAAACCTGTCAGCGTAAGAACTAAGGCAAAAATCAAAGCTTCTTTGGGCTTAACTAAGCCGCTTGGAATTGGACGCTTAGGCTCATTAACAGCATCAATTTCCCTATCATAATAATCGTTTATAGTCATTGATGCTGCTGTCAACATATAGCCTGTTACAAAACCATAAAAAAGATTCAGTTCTGAGGCGTTTGAAAATTGTGGATTTGCAAGTGCAGCTCCAACTATCACAGCAAAGCCCATCATTAAACAATTTATCGGACGCATCAAACGAACATATCCACTTATTTTGCTCATAAACTATTCAAGCCTTGCAATAACTATGAGTATTGATTGAAGTTATAAAATTCACGATTAGTCTCAAAACTTTAATATGTTAAATACAGAATTAGTCATTGCATAACTTGTTGGTGAAAACTTTGCGCGATAATTATGCGCCAGAAAGATTAAGAGTCATTATTCCTGTCGGGGGAAAAGCGAAGCGTTTGTTTCCGCTTACAGCAGAAACCAGTAAGGCTTGCCTGCGCTTGCTAAATAGACCATTAATAGAGTTTTCTTTATTGTCTCTTGCCCGTCAAGGAATTAAAAACTTCATTTTTGGAGTGAAGGGCTATACAAACTATAGGGACTTACATGACTATTTTGAATCTGGGTATGGGTTTTCTGCAATATATGGAATAAGACCACGTGTTCATATAAAATATCAACCTAATGTGGATGACTATGGCAGTGCGGATTCTGCAAGGATAAACATGGAATATTACAACGTCAGAGACCCTGTCTTTGCTGTGCAAGGCGACAACATTTTTGATGTCAACTTGAAAGAACTTGTGGAATTTCATCGCAAGAATGAAGCGGTCATGACCATAGCATTGCGAGAGGTTGAAAACGTTGAAGGGTATGGTATTGCTGACATAAACAAGGAAATGCGAATTGCCAGATTTGTTGAAAAACCAACGCCCAAAGAGGCCCCATCAAATCTTGCTAACACTGGCTTATACATGGTTTCACCTGAAATAAGGAAAATCTTCAGAGAGAAAGGTGTTAAACAAATAATCAAAGAGAAGCATCGCTTAGATTTTGGCTATGACTTCATCCCATATGTAATCAAAACTGGCAGGCCAGTTTATGGCTACGCTTTGAAGGGAAACTGGTATGATGTGGGGACCCCTAAACGCTATTTAGAAGCCATGCATGACATGCTTTATGGACAATTCTCTTCTTTAACAGACTTTGGCGGAAGAATAAACGAAGAAGCAAAAATATGGGTACAAGGAGAAAGCTCTGAATCACAAAAGAGACGAAAAGAAATCATCAAAAAAATAGAGCAGGGCAAAATAGAAGCTGAAGGCGCCGTTCTCATTGGAAGACACTGCAAAATAAGTGACGGCGTAAGAATAGTAAATTCATGCATTGACAATTACACGAAAATTGAAGAAGGCGTCGTATTAGAAAATTCAGCTGTTATGGATAGGGTGATAATTGAAGAAAAAGCAGAAATAAAAGAAAGCATCATAGGAAGACATGTGACAATCCATTCAAGCCCGAAAAAACAGACAAGAATAAACGAAGTATCAGTTGTTGCTGATGACGTTACAGTAGCAGAAGGCTGCAAATTATCAGCTACAAAAATCTACCCACACCAGTATGTAAGAGGAGAATTTCACAATCAAACATTAATGCCAGGCTGAAAATGAATATCAACTTGGCAGAAATTAGGAAGAAAACAGTCCCTGTAAATCAGTACATAAATAATCTAAAGCAGCCATTTAAAGAAAAGTTCCTAATTCGAAAACAAATGTATCAATTGAAAAAAGAAGCGACACATAAACTCAGCAAGTTTGCAAGCAGATACATGATTGTTGCTTTTTCTGCAGAATGGTGTAAAGACTGCACAATAAACATCCCAGTATTAGCATTAATATCCGAAACAACTGACTTGGAAATTAGAATTTTCGGAGGCTTAAGGAAAGATCCATTAAGCCAAACTAGTAAATGGCGGATTCCACCTTCACCGCCAGAGGTGAAAACCTTTAAAGTAGAAAAAATTCCGCTCATAATAATATTCGACAAAGAAGGCAAAGAAATCGGAAGAATAACAGAGAACCCGCAAGAGCCTACACTGGAAGAGGAATTGCTAAAAATTATTTTGCAAAACAATTAGCATTTATGCTTTAAACCATTTGAAGATTAGGTACCTTGTCTTTTCTTCTTCCATGCCTGGAATTGCTATTATGAACCTTTTTCGCACCGTAGTTGCAAGTCTTCCAGCTTTAACAATCTCAGTTGCTGTTATTTCGGACTTGGCGCTTTTGACAGAAACCATAAACGGTGCATGTTCAATGCCAGGTCCATGCTTGTAAACAGCAAAATCACATCCAAACTTTATTCCAGGAGTAACAATCAGACCATTGTCTCTTAAATCTCGGTAAACTGCGTATTTATCATTAAATTCTTCATATAATTGTTTGGCTTTTTGCTTAAGCTTCCCTATACGAACTTTCTTTTTTTCCAAACCCTCATAAATGGTTATTCGCTTTTTTTCTGCCAGATACAGGCCTTCCATCAAATCCAAAATCAATGGGACATTAAATTCTGGAACCTTCGGCTTAGCAATGCCTAATGGTTTTCCGTAAAAGCCCATTTTATAGAGTTCTGAACCTTTTGTTGTATCCCATACTACAAGAAAGTTTTCAATAAATTCCACTTCGATTTTTTTAGGCATTAAGTTTTTCGCCTACATGATTAAAGACAAAATTCTTGCAGCATCAGCGGCATCTTCTGCTTTGTCTGCCGAATCTTCTAAGAGCTGTAAAATATCCCTTAATAAAATTAAGGCTGGAAATTCAATTTTGCTGCTGAGCAATTTTATTTCAAGTTCGCGGTAAATTTCGTCAACTGCCCGCTCAGCAACTTCAACATCCTTTGCCTTTTCCATAACTTTAGTTGAACCATAGCTAAGCACCATTGTAGTTTCTCTAAGCTTAAGTACAGCATCAAAAACGGTTTCTGAAAGTTTAAGCAAATCTTTTTTTATATCCATTACAACATTCCAGTTGTGCTCCATAATTTCAACTAAACGGAACGCTATCCCTTCAGAAAAGTCTGCAATTTCACTTGTCAAGTTTGTAAACCTTAAGAAGTCTTCTCTGCTTAGCAAAATAGCGCCTATTTCCGCAAGTTCCTGCGAAACCAGTCGTCTAGCCTTGTCAACTTCGTCTTCAGCGCTTCTTATTTCAGTGAAAAGCTGTTTGGCTTTTTCTTTGTCGTTTCTTATGAAGCAATCAACAATCTGAGGAACCTTCCTAGTTAACTCTAACACCTTTCTAAGATGGTCTTGGCAAACGTTTAAGGCTCTTCGTTTTACACGCTCTTCAGTTTCTGCTGGAAGCACCAAACTTTTTCCCCGCCACACAATAGGGCTGTTTTCTCAGCATTAAATATGCGGAAGTATTAAAAAAGTTAGCGAAAAAATCAACTTTTAACAGACCTGCCTAAATCATCAAAATTAATTTTCCATTTGAAATATTTGCGTAAAAGCTCAGGCAAATCTTCAATCAGCGTTCTAACCTGCTTCCATGAGTCACGGTCCCGAATTGTGACAGTATTATCCTCAAGAGTTTTATAATCCACCGTTATACCTAATGGTATGCCAATTTCATCCGCCCTTGCATAGCGTCTACCAATTGAACCAGCCTCATCATACTCAGCCGTAAAGCCTTCATTAAGCAATATCTTATGCAATTCTAATGCTTTTTCTGGGAGTGCATCCTTGCTAACGAGAGGATAAACGCCAACTTGCACAGGTGCAACATCTCGCGGGAAGCTTAGCATTGCTCTGTTATCTTTAATGCGATAGGCATATTCCAAAGCCACATAAACAAGTCTATCTGAACCGAAACTGGGTTCGACAACATGCGGAATGAAATGTTTTCCACGTTCCATAATTTTTTGATGGTTAATTTCCACATGCTCTGACAGAATCTTGTACTTTCCGATCATGCAATAGCCATATTTCTTCATAGCAGTTTGAATTTCATCAGGATCAGCCTTTGAAAGCATTTCCGCAACTTTTGCGGCTTCTTTTTTAAAGATTGGTCCGAGTTTAGCCATGATAGGTTTTATGACGAGTTGTTCCCGTTCCATGGGTTTTTCATATTCCTTGTAAACTCGCATGTCTTCGCCGCTAAATGCCATATGCTGCTTCAAATCGTAGTCTGCTCGGTAAGCATGACCAGAAACTTCAGTCCAACCCCAACGCTCATCATAAAATTGTTGGTCAAAGCTTTGAAGAGAGTAATGCGCTTTTTCCCAAGGGAGTTTCTCTATAAAGCGCTGTTTTTCAGTTGGAACACTTAATTCCATCAGTAGTTTTTTGGCATAAGCCATGAAAACTGCTTGCCATTCAGCTTTAATGTAGCGCCTACTCAAACTTTCTTTTACACTAACCTCAGTAATCTCTTCAGCTCCTTTCAATCTGTTTTCAGCTAGAACAAGCCGCAGCTTTTCATTTTCAACATCTTTAAGGAGAAAGCAGTTAGGATTTTCTGGATCAAAAAAGAACTCCAAATCCATTATCGTAAATTCCCTCAATCTTATTAGACCTTGCCTTGGCGAAATTTCATTTCTCAAAGCATGACCTATTTGCAACACACCAAAAGGAAATTTCTCTCGTCCCATTTCATATAAACGCCTAAATTCTACAAATATGCCCTGTGCCGCTTCAGGTCTTCCATACCCAACAGACTTGGAGTACGGACCTATAGTTGTTTTAAACATTGTCAAAAACATTTTGGGTTCGCTAAAGTTGCCACCACAGTCTGGGCAATGAATCTTATGCTTTTTAATGGCTTCCCACAATTCTTTTGAGCCAAGTTTTTCCGCTTCAGATTCACTGATTTTTGCAAACTCTTCAAGTAGATGATCAGCCCTGAATTTTTTCTTGCATTTTAAGCATTCAACCATAGGCTCTTTGAAGTGGTCAACATGCCCAGAAGCTTCGAAAACCTTGTCTGGAGCAATGATAGGAGATTCAATCTCTAAAATTCCAAGTTTATTTATGAAAAATTCTCGAAATTTACGTTCAATGTTCTGCTTCAGTTTTGCGCCATAAGGACCATAAGTTGCGAAGCCTGCAGCGCCCCCATATATCTCGTATGATTGCCAAAAAAAGCCTCGTCTGCGTGCTAACTCGTTGATTATTGCAAATTTGTCAGACCCTTTAGTTTCATTTGTCAATTTTATCCCTTCAAATTATGGTGTTAAGGATTTTAAGGCTTACTTAATAATAAATCTTCAAATAGTAGCGGAGGCTTCAAACTTGAAAACATTAAACCGTCAAGATTTAATAGACTTGGTGAATGGAGCTGCAATTTTTTCTGCTGGTGGTGGAGGCAGTTTAGAAGCTGGATATAAAATAGTGGATGCCCTTTTTTCTCAAAAACACACACTGAAACTTGTAGATCCTTCAGAAGTGCCAGATGAAGCAAAAGTTGTGAATTTTGCATGTGTCGGTGCAACAACAGTGATAGAGTATGATTCTGATGCTGCGGTTAGAACTTTGGAGACTTTACAGGAATATGTGGGTTTTTCTGCTTTTGCAACGATTCCAGTGGAGCTTGGTGGTTTTAACACTTTAGCAGCTGCAGATGTTGCGACACGAAGTGAAATTCCGATCGTCGACGCTGACGGAGCTGGCAGATCTGTTCCAGAAGTTCATCTAAAAGTGTATACAATTGACAATATCCCTTTAACTCCTATGGTTGTTGCCGATTTGCATGCAAAAAATGTTGTTATAGTGAAGAAAACATTTAACGCTAAAGCAACAGAACGAATTGCCCGCGTTCTTGCGGCAGAATGGAACCATAGCGCCTACACAGCAAGAAGAATTCTTACTGGGGCCCAAGTTAAAACGTCGTCCATTCAGCATAGTTTGTCAAAGTCAATACGAATTGGAAAACTGCTAAGGACAGCTAAAAAACCAATAGAAGCCGTTTTGAAAGAAACATGCGGATTCAAACTTTCAGAAGGAATTGTTGAAAATGTTGAACGCAAAACAGAAGCGGGATTCACTTTCACAAACATAAAACTTCGCGGAACAAAAGAATATGCAGGAAGCATATTGGAATTTAAAGCCAAAAATGAAGTTTTAATCGCTTACAAAAATGGTAGGCCTATTGCAATTGCTCCAGACATCATTACACCAATAAGTCTAAAAACTGGCAAATGCATAACAGCGGAAAAAATCAAAATCCATGATGAACTTGCCATTTTAGGCTTGCCTGCACCAGCAAGATGGAGGACAAAGAAGGGATTGGAACTTTGGAATGAAGTTCTGCAGAGGTCTAACATAAAAGAGAAATATGTTCCCATAGAGAAACTAGCACCTTGCAAGCACAAGTGAAGAGGTTGCTTCGTTCATTTTTCCTTATTGGCAACTATGCTTCGGTAAGAAGTTCACTTTAGTACGCGCTTCTAGTTTTAAGTGTTTAGCAATTTTCACCTTTTGCATTTTTCCATTTTCAGCTATTTCGAACTCTAATAGTGCACGATCCATTGCGTTTTTCTTGCTGTTAAACTCTACTCCGCAACTTCCACATTCAATGTCTGATTCCATTTCTACAATATACCAAGAAGCATCAGCGTAGTAACGTCCACATTTTGGACAACGCAAAAGTGCCACATCCAACCAAGCCTTCATTTATAATATCTCCAACAAGCATACAGTTGCTCACACTTTATAAAGCAGTCGTAAAATATGAAATGCCAAATAGAGGGGGCGAAAAAAATTGCCAAAAATAAAAGTTGCCTTGGCCGGGGTTGGAAATTGCGCATCAGCCTTGCTTCAAGGAATACAATACTACGCTAATTGTGAAAAAGAAGGGGAATACATTGGACTGCGTTACCTTTCTCTTGGAGGGTTTCATCCGAAGGACATTCAAATTGTCGCTGCATTTGATATTGATAATCGAAAAGTTGGAAAAGACTTGTCAGAAGCCATATTTTCACCTCCAAATAACGCCCCGAAGGTAGCTGATGTTCCATCATGCTTCGTTGTCGTGCAGAAAGGTCAAATCTTGGATGGTGTAGGCGAATACACAAGGAATATTGTGCAAATAAGCAATCAGCCAGAAGTGAACGTTACAAGGGTTTTAAAGGAAAGTGATGCTGAAATTCTGCTTAATCTGCTTCCAAGTGGTGCTGTTAAAGCTTCTGAATGGTATGCGGAGCAAGCATTAAGCGCTGGCTGCGCTTTTGTGAATGCCACTCCAACGTTTATTGCCAGCGATGTTGCATGGATCAAGCGTTTTGAAGAGGCTGGTGTTCCGTGCGCAGGAGACGATTTAATTGACCAAGTAGGTGCAACGACATTGCATAAAACCTTGTTGAAGCTGCTTTCGATGAGTGGTGTTCGCATAACTGAAACCTACCAGCTTGATGTTGGAGGCGGAACTGAATCTTTGGATACTTTGGAAAGGACAAGGGATGTTAAAAGAACTGTCAAGACTAAATCTGTGGAAGCTGCTTTGCCTTATAAGGCTGAGGTAGTGGCTGGTTCTATGGATTATGTGGATTTTCTGCAGAATAGGCGAGACAGCTATTTTTGGATTAGAGGATTGTACTTCTGCAATACGCCAATGCAGATTGATCTGAAACTTTCAACAGTGGATGCTCCCAATTCTGGTTCAGTTCTACTTGATGTAGTAAGAGCAGTGAAAATTGCTTTGAACAAGAAAATGAAAGGGGCAATACTGCCAATTTGCGCCTACGCCTTTAAGCATCCGCCCGAAACAGTGCCGCTTGAAACAGCAGAAAAAATGTTTGCAGCCTTCCTCACAGAAGAAACATAAGGCTAAAGGACTTATTTTCCCACGATTTTCTGCAGTTCACGCAATATTTCTCTTTTCATGCCGCTTTGCTTTATATTCTCCTTTAAAATAGCTATACTTTTGACTGGTGTGGGGTCTATGCCGCGAAGTATAGCTAAATAAACACTTGTAAAATCGCCCATGCAGATTACAGAAGACATTTTTGCCAGTTCACTTTTGCCAATGCTCTGAATTTCGAGAATTTTCACTAATTTTCTACCAATCAACTTTTTAGTAGCTTCTATTCGTTGACGCATTGGCTTTGCTTCGTCAGGATCTCGAATTAAGATTGTTGAAAAATGTTTTGCAAGTTCGTTTGCCGCTTCCCAACCGACGATTTCATTGTGGTTAAGCTCAGGAAAAAACTCCCATTTAGCTGGAATCTTGCTATTCTCATTAAACTGTGTCTTAAGCCGTTGCGCAACAGCCCGATAAATTCCAAACCCGTAGATAACAGGTATAGTATCACAGATTTTTGATGCCAACTTTTTGGAAAAGTTCTCTCTTAACGATTTTTCAGGTGAGTTTGAATCAGCAACATACTTTAAAACTCTGACAGTTTCTGAAATCTCTGGAGCTACTTGTGAAACTAAACCAACCTTCTCCAAAATTATCGGCAAAGGCATGAACAAGTAAGGAAGTGATACCCGTGGAGCCATTCCTAAAGGAACAAGCAAATGTGGAATACTTAGTTTTTCAGCAAAATCTTGCAGCGCTCCTCCAGAGCTTATGCAAATAATCATGCATCTCCGCTTAACAGCGTCAAGAAATGCGCCGAGAGATTCTTCAGTTTCTCCAGAATAGCTTACAACAAACACAAGAGAGTTTTTGCCTGCATATCGTGGCAATAAGTATTCTCGACAAACTTCAATGGGAACAGCTATTTTGTCTCTTGCCCAATCTTTCAAGAGTTCTCCACCTATAGCTGATCCACCCATGCCAGCTACAATGATTGATTCAGGCTTTGAATAATTAATCGAAACAGCTTCGGCTAACTGTGCAGCTTCTCCATAATGTTCAGATGCCTCGACACAAAAAGAAAGCATATTGCTTTTATCAACTCTTTTAATATCGCTGAGATTATCCAAATTTTTCATTTTCAATTTTTCTCACTTTTCTTCTAAAAGTTAATTATTATGTTTTTAGCTTTTAAGTAAATGCTCGATAATAACTGTTTTATGCAGTAGAGGCGAAAACACAGATTGAATAAGAAAAAATTGTCCATAGCTATACCTGCATCAGTAGTATCTGACATTCCACACTTACGCGAAAAAACCTCAAAAATTGGGTTAATTGGGCGAACTGCTGCAATTTTTAGGGCTGATGAAATTATAATTTATATGGATAATGCAAAAATTGACCAAACAATAGATGCGAATTTGATAGCCACCTTGCTCGAATACATGGAGACTCCTCAATATTTGCGGAAAAGACTTTTCAAGATTAAGCCAGAACTGCAGTATGCAGGGATACTTCCACCATTAAGAACGCCGCATCACCCACTAAATCGTAGATTGAAGGATCTGAAAATTGACGAGTGCCGAGAAGGTGTAACAGTATCAAAAACAAAAGAAGGCACACTCATAGACATAGGAGTTGAGCAATTAGCATTAATCTCAAACAAGCAACTTTCTATAGGAAAAAGGATAACAGTAAAAATTAGAATGGTTGGAAAGCAAGTTGAGGTTGAAATTGTAAACCGTAATGAAATACCAGTATACTGGGGTTACAGGGTTGCCGTAGAAAAAAGTTTTATGACGAAAATTGAGAAGAGGAATTTCGACTTAACCATTGCCACCTCCAAATATGGGGCTCCATTTGAAAAAGTGAAAGAAAAAATAGCTGACAGATGGAAGAGGGCAAACACTCTTCTCGTGATGTTTGGTGCGCCTACATGCGGATTATATGAAATATTCAAAAATCAAGGATTCAATTTGGATGATGCTATGGATTTTGTTATTAACACCATTCCAAGGCAGGGAACAGAAACCTTGCGCACTGAAGAAGCGCTAATTGCAACATTGGCAATTTTGAATGCAAATTGCCGTTGGGAACCGTAAAATTTTGGTCTTTTTACTGCATGCGTTATTTCAGTGCTAAAGCTAAAGAAATAAAAGCATCCTTGCTTATTGTGGTTTTCATGCCGAGTCTTGACATTGCAATGCCGACAACGTTGTTAACTGTTGTTGTCGCCACTTTGTTCTTAAACGAACGAGTTGAACCCAAGTTAAAGGCAACCTTCGAAGACAGGGAATTTCGTACACGCGATGTGGTTCTTCTTGTGGGTATGGTTGCTATTGTAGTTTCCGTTATAGCGTACACGTCGCTGCTCAACCCAGGGCAATTTTTCCAAAATTTTTTACTCACGATTTTTCTTTTTTCGTACTCTGTACTGCTTTTCACTTTTGCTCATATTTTCTCAAAAATGCAAAAGAAAAAAGCCCAGTTACTTTCGCTAGGTTACGCTATTGCCAGCATGACCGCTGCCGCTACTAGTTTTCTCGAACCCCTTGCAGACAGCTGGACTTTTTATAGGGCAGGAGCATTTTTTGGCTTGGCAGCCTTCTCGTTTTGCGCAATAATACTCGCTCAGAAGAAAGCAGATCAAAAAGAAAGATTATACTTGTCCATCCAGCCTCCAGCGTTTTTCGTGTTACTCTTTATCTTTTATAATTTGCTTTACGCTGGCAAAGCCCAAGTCTGGGATCCAATTCTAATGGATATTTATGGAATAGCATTCGCGGTTTTGATAATTCTTTATCTCGGATCTATGTTCACATGGAAAACTGCAGTTATTTTTGCGGTTCTCTTAACAGTGGTAGATATCATATTAGTGCTAGGCACTAGAACAATGATTGAGGCGGCAAACCGATTTACTGGAACGGGTTTGCCAGTTCTAGTTTACCTCCCAAATATTCCGCTCATCCCTGTGCCTCCAGATTATCAGTTCAGAAGCTTTTTTGGATTTCATGATAATGGTCTCGGTCTTGGCGACTTCTTCTTTGCAGGTGTCATAGCCATTCAAACCCTTAAAAGATTTGACAAAAAAACTGCTTATATCTCAGTGGTTGCCATGATGACCTCTTTCGCCGTTTTCTTAGCATTCATGCGTGAATTAGTAAACTTGCTAGAGCCATTAATCGGTACTGGAATAGCTGGTTTTCCTGGAACCTTGATGATTATTTGCGGTTGGTTAGTGGTCGTAGCATTGAAGCTGTTTTATGAAAGAAGAAACAAAAACAACAAAATTAGCAGAGTTTGATTGCCAAAAAGGAGACTTTATCTTTAACCAAATAGAGCGCCTAAACCTTCAAGCGCTGCTTCTTCTTTAGCTTTCTCTTCCTCTTCCTTCTTTTTCTTCTCTTCACCTTTTGGTTTAGCTTCAGCCGCTGGTGCAGCTGCAGTTGTAGGTGCTGCTGCAGGTG
>Ga0207433_10000992_pt1 | contig 63481 bp, 62 predicted proteins | sample YelNatPaOPGAMG01_FD_187559 | JGI IMG/M metagenome (GOLD analysis project Ga0207433, IMG submission 187559) | Hot spring thermophilic microbial communities from Obsidian Pool, Yellowstone National Park, USA - OP-RAMG-01 (SPAdes) (version 3) | ecosystem: Environmental > Aquatic > Thermal springs...
GGGCAGTTTTTATTGACTCCCAATTTTGAGAATAGTGGATTAACAAGGTTTCCAAATTCTCTTGCGTAGAATCTGTATCCTAATGCACCATTCATTCCTGGGGAACTTGCAGTATAAATTGATGGTAGTGCAGTTGCTGTCGTAGAGGGAAATGTGGAAGTTATAACCGTATAGAGCCCATTGTTCATTAACTCGTTAAAGGCTTTCAATTCAGAATTATTTCTTGCATAATTTAAAAGATTGTATCCGAGCGCATCAATGAGTAAAAATATAACCTTTTTCTTTTTTGGAATTTCTACATCTATCGGAAATGAAACTCTTGTATAGTTGTGAGTGACTTCAAAATTGTCAAGGATAAAGCTTCCTATGTTGGTAATACTAAGACCATTATAAATTGGTGTAATTAACTTTTCTATTTTTGACCGTTTTTTTATGTGTTCAACCGTATCTATAAACATTATCTTTAGATGGCGGAGGGGATAGGATTCGAACCTACGAGGCTCATCGCCTGCCGCATTTCAAGTGCGGTGCCATCGACCACTCGGCCACCCCTCCATACCTACCTTGTTATTTTATCAATTCCCATATATTTTTGCAATACCCTTGGAATGGTTACACTCCCATCTTCATTCTGATAATTTTCAAGAATTGCAGCCATTGTCCTTCCTACTGCAAGCCCTGAGCCGTTTAATGTGTGGACGAATTTTAACTCCCCATCTTTCGTCCTGTATCTAATATTTGCTCTCCTTGCCTGGAAGTCCTCGAAGTTACTAACCGAAGAAATTTCAACATATTTTTCCTGCGAAGGCATATATACTTCTGGGTCAAACTTCATTGCTGCTGTAAATCCCAGGTCTCCTGTGCACATCATCTTAATTTGATATGGAAGTTCGAGTGCTCTAAGAATATCCTCTGCATTATCGAGAAGTTCGTAAAGGTTCTCGTATGACTCTTCAGGTTTCGTAAACCTCACCATTTCAACTTTGTTAAATTGATGGACCCTTATTATACCTCTTGTATCTTTTCCTGCTGCACCTGCCTCTTTTCTAAAACAAGCAGTATATGCAACATACTTTATTGGAAGATCTTCTTCATTAAGAATTTCGTCTCTGTGGAGGTTTGTTACGGGAACTTCTGCTGTTGGGTCAAGATAAAGTTCTTCTCCCTCAATCTTATACATATCCTCTGCAAATTTTGGAAGTTGACCAGTTCCTATCATCGAATCTCTATTTATAAGGAATGGCGGGAAGATTTCTTTGTATCCATGCCTCTCAACATGAAAGTCGATCATAAAGGATATAAGAGCCCTTTCTAATTTTGCACCAAGTCCAGTTAGCACATAGAATCTTGAACCAGAAATCTTTACTGCCCTTTTGAAGTCTATAATTCCTAATGCCTCTCCAATCTCCCAGTGTGGCTTTGGTGTAAAAGAGAATTGCCTTATTGTTCCTTCTTTTCTCAAAACTACATTTTCTGTCTCATCTTTTCCCACCGGAACTGACTTATGTGGTAAATTTGGAATGCTTAAGAGGATTTCTTTATATTGCTTTTCAATTTCTTCAAGTTCGCGCTCTTTTTTGTCAATTCTATCACCTAAAAGACGGACTTCTTCTCGAATACCTTCTACGGGTTCTCCATTTTTTAACTTTTTTCCTATACTTTCTGAAAGTTCTCTCCTTTGGTGCCTTAGTTCGTCAATCTCTTTAATGAGTTCCCTTCTTACCTTATCAATTTCAAGGAACTTATCAACAAGTGCTGGGTCACTCCCCTTGTTCTTTATACCTTCCTTGACAAATTCTGGTTGTGTTCTTATAAGATTTGGGTCAAGCATATTTGCCTCCTTATGGATTTATTGTAATAGTTTTTTCTCCATATGCAACAACATTTGAGTTCAAATCATTCAAATATACTTCAATTTTCATATCGCCTGTTCTTAAGGCAAGAATAGAGTAAGAATATGTTGGTCCTTGTGGATTCGGCACATTTGTAACAGGAAGCCCATCTATTATTATTGAGAGCGTCTTATTCGTTAAATCAATATTCGACATATCAACCATAATATTAATTGCTTCGCCTACCTTGTAAATATCCTTGTCTGTAGTAACTGTTAAAGTTTGGGTTGCTTGCGTCTCATACCTTTCGTCGTATTGAGTAGGCTCTGTCCCTTTTATGAAAACTCTTTCTTCTGTAAGTTCCGGAGGACATGATGGTGATGCAAGAAGCCCGGAATCCTTAACAACTCTTACAACAACAAAACCAAGGTCTCTTATGTCTTGTGGAGGTATAAAACCGTCATGGTATGCGTATTTAATAATAGTTTTACCGTCGGAAGGCTTATTAGTTATATAACCTGTATCATCGTATGCATTTTTAAAAGTAAGATTTGCAGGTTTTGGAAAATCACTTTTAGGGAAATAGTTCATTGCAACAAGCATGAATTTTCTCCAGATCATTGCGGGGAATCGTGCGCCAGCATTCATAACATCAGGGAATGTTACTTCATCTGAATCGGGACCTACCCAAACACTTACAGAAATATTTGGAGTATATCCATCGAACCATGCATCCTTCCAGGCATCTGTACTTCCTGTTTTTCCTGCAGAAGGCAGTCCTGAAATCTTTGCATTTGTTTTGTGTGCCATAACATAACTAAAGAGATTATTCATAATGTAAGCAACATCCTCTGGGACTGCTCTGTAGGATTTATCCTTATGCTCGTAGAGAACTCTTCCATCTGAAGAGAGTATCTTTGTTACGATAAAAGGTTCGTGGTATGTTCCACCGTTGCCAAGTGTTGCATAGGCATTTGCCATCTCAAGCTGCTTTATTTCAAAACTTCCTATTGCAAGTGATGGATATGGATTTAGAGGAGTTGTAATTCCAAATTTTCTTGCTGTAAGTATTACTCTATCAAGACCAACACTTAAAGCTGTTTTTACAGCACACACATTAGACGATTCATTTAATGCATCTCTTACTGAAAGGTATCCAAAATATGCACCTTCCCATTCATGTGGTGTCCAGTTTCCAACAGAGTAATTCTCTGAAAGTATTATAGAAGAAGGTGTTATTGAGCCATAGAGTATTCCTGCAGTATAATCGAAAATTTTAAATGATGACCCTGGCTGTTTGAGGGCAACGGTTCTATTGTATTTAGTGTTATCGTAATCTCTTCCACCAACCATTGCAAGAATTGCACCTGTGTTTGCATCAATTGCTGTAAGTGCCGCCTGTGGTTGAATCACACCTTTTGAATCTTTTTTTCCTTTGGGGAAGATATTGTCGCTCTCTGCCTTTGTTAGAACTTCATCAATTGCTTTAGTTGCTGCTTTTTGGAGGTCTGGAATTATCGTTGTGTATATCTTTAAGCCACCTGCATATAGCATGGTTGAGCCGAATTTAGATGCAACAAAATCCTTAACATAATCTATTGCATACCCCATGTTGTCTTTTTCTGGAGATTTGTTTGTTAATTTTAATTCTTCACTTAGAGCTTTTTTGTATTCTTCTTCTGTTATCATTCCATATGAAAGCATTTTATCGAGGACTTCTTTTTGTGCTGCCTTTGCATATTCGAAGTTTGCGTAAGGATTGTACTCAGAAGGTGCTTGAATGATACCTGCAAGTAAAGCTGCTTCTGCAAGATCCAGGTCTTTTGCGTGTTTACCGAAATATGTGAGAGACGCTTGTTCTATGCCGTATGCGCCAGATCCAAAATAAACCTGGTTTAGGTACATTTCTAAAATTTGGTCTTTGGTGAATCTTTTTTCAAGTTCTATTGCAAGGAGCGCTTCTTTTACTTTTCTATCGATTGTTCTATCAAGTGTTAAAAACATAGTTCTTGCAAGTTGTTGCGTGATTGTGCTTGCGCCTTCTATTCTTTTTCCGCCGCTTGTTATAGTAACAAAAATTGCTCTTAGAATACCCTTGTAGTCAAGTGCACCATGTTCGTAAAAGCGTTTATCTTCTTGCGCAAGGACAGCCTTAACTGCAATTGGTGAAATATCACTTAGTTTTACGTAAATTCTATTTTCCGTTGCATATACATTTGTAATTAAGTTGCCTTTGTAGTCGAAAATTTGTGAAGCCTGGTCTGGTGAGAATGAGTAAATGTCAATATTTGGCAAGTCTTGTTTTGCTTTGTTTATGTAAAGTGCAATTGTCAATCCTCCAATAAGCCCCACAATAAGAATAAAAGTAAGTATTGTAACTATTGTTGCTTTTAAAATAGATCTCTTCTTAATCTTCTTCTTTGTTGTTTCTTCCATATTTTATTCACCTGCCCCTTTAAACATTAGGTAAAATAATAAACCAATCAAGCCTTCTAAGAAAAGTAAGAATCTGTAAAGCGGTGGTAATTTCTCTTTTCTTAATAGAATATTTGTAATTATTCCTGATATAATCCAAACAATAATAAACACCAAAAGGAATGTGCCCATTATTTGTATGCCCCCTTGATAAAGTATTTGCCCGTTGCAGTTGCTTTTAACTCTCCAGCTTCATTTTTTATTTCTCCGTACGCAATAAAGATATTGTGGTTGGTCTCCCTGGGATAGCCAAAAGCAATGAGTTTTTCGTTTACAAGACAGTGCTTCAAATATTTCACATTAAGTTCGACGGTGTATAAAATGTAGCCTTCTAAGAATTTGACATTTGCCATCATATCATCAAGTATCGCTGCAATAATTCCCCCATGGATGATATTAGGATATCCAACATAATTTTCACCCAGGGAAAATTCTGCATAAGTGTATCCATCTCTCGCTTTTATGTCGAGTTTTAATCCGTAAGGGTTTTCTTTGCCACAAACAAAGCAATTGAAACTCATTTTACCTTCTCAAGTGGTGCGTACCTCAAATCGAGGTTCTTTACCCCAATTTTTAAAAAGTCAATAGTTGCGTATGGAACATCTCCATCGTAAACTACATCAAGCACTTTTCCCAACCCCCAAACCTTATGTAGCACTGTATCACCCTTCTTAATAGCAAATGTTCTTACATCAACACTCTCTTTATTGTACTCAAAAATCTCCATTTCCGTAAGAAACCTTGAAGTTTTAGATGGATTAAGGCTTCCGAATTTAGATCTGCGGAGGGCATATGTAAGAAACAGTTTTTCTTTTGCTCTTGTGATACCTACATAACATAATCTTCTTTCTTCCTCTATATCTTTGGTTGTTTCAAGAGACCTAAAATGTGGCAATAAACCCTCCTCTAATCCTACGAGGAACACAACAGGGAATTCAAGACCTTTTGCAGAGTGTAAGGTCATAAGAGATACCCTATCTTCATCCTTCGCTTCGTCAACACTTGTTATTAAAGATATCTGCGTAAGAAGCGAGGATAGGTCTGCATCTTCAGTTTCTCTTACGAAATTTACGACCATGTTTTCAAATTCTTTTATATTTTCGATTCTTTCATCGGCATCTGCTTTGAATTTTTCTTCAAGATACTTTAAGTATTTTACCTTCGAAATAACCTCTTCCACAAATCTTGGAAGTGGTAGGGTATTGGATAGTTCTCTTAATTCATTTATTAATTCATAAAACTCTTTTAAAGGCTTCGATTCTTTTTCTTTGAGGTAGTCTTCTATTGCAAAAAAAAGCGATTTGCCTTTTTCTTCTGCGATACGCCCTAACTCTTCGATAGTTTTTTCTCCAATTTTTCTTGGTGGAGTATTAACAATTCTTTTGAAACTAATATTGTCGCTTGGATTGTTTATAAGTGCAAGGTAAGCAATTATATCTTTTATTTCTGCTCTTCCGTAAAACTTCTGCCCGCCGATTACCTGATAAGGAATTCCTTGCTGCAAGAGATACTCTTCGAATGCTCTCGATTGGAAATTTGTTCTGTAGAGAATTGCAAAATCTCTATTTTTATAGCCTTTTTCTTCCTTTAGCTCGATAATCTTATTTACTACAAATCTTGCTTCGTCTAATTCGTCGAGTGCTTCGTAAAAACTTATTGCATCATTAATGCTTATGTCAGAAAATAGTTCTTTTTCGGTGCGCCTTTTGTTGTGTTTTATAAGTCTGTTTGCGATATCTAAAATTTCCTGAGGAGATCTGTAATTCTTTTCCAGTTTAATTACTTTCAGGTCCTCAAAATCCTCGTAAATTTTATCTATGAACTCGGAACTTGCTCCTCTAAATGAATATATGCTCTGATCGTCATCTCCCACGAGGGTAAATTTTCTTGTCTTCTCTGTGAGCAACTTTACAAATTCATATTGCATTCGATTAACATCCTGGTATTCATCAACAAGGATATGTTTGAATTTCGTCTGATAGAAGTATAAAACTTGCGGGTTTTCCTTAAAAAGTTTTATAGTAAGCATTATGAGGTCGTCAAAATCAAGTGCATTGTTCTCTTTAAGCGTGCGCTCGTATTTCTTATAAATTTTTGCAACAACCTCTTCAAAATAGTCGCCGAAACTGAAATTATTTGCATCTATTAAGTTCATTTTTGCCTTTGAAATATAATCTTTCACCTCGTTTGGGTTAATGTACTTTGGGTCTAAATTTAAGTCCTTCATTATATCCTTGATTACATTTGTTGAATCATCTTCGTCGAGAATCGAGAAATTCTCCTTGTATCCTAAAAATTTTATTTCTCTTCTTAATATTTTTGCACAGATCGAGTGGAATGTTCCTATAAAAAGATCGTTTATTTCTTCTCCAATTATTTGTTCGGTTCTTTCTTTCATTTCCTGGGCTGCCTTGTTTGTAAATGTAACGGCAAGGATCTGCGATGGTCTTATTGCAATTGCATCAATAAGATAGGCAATTTTGTAGGTTATCACTTTTGTTTTTCCAGACCCTGCTCCTGCGTAAACAAGAAGCGGTCCATCAACGTAAGTTACTGCCTCAAGCTGGGCAGGATTAAGGTCCTTCAAGTAGTTTTCTTTCATAGGCTATATTATAGCAGGAATTAGGATAAGAATGATTATTATGTACGGAGTAAAGAAAAGAAAATTTGCTTTTGTGGTTTCAATGTCGTAAGTCTTACTTATCGCAATGATAAATAACACAACTTCCCAGATAAGAAAGAGTATACTTATTTCACTGAAAATCATCACATTGAAGAATGAAAGGACAACATAGATAAGTCTCAATAGCATCAGTGGAGTCGATGCAAACGCAAGGTTTTTCATAAGTTTCGTGCCATTGCTTCTTTTAAAAATGATCTGTGCAAGCATATCATAAAGAGATGAGGAAATTAGCAAGGTGAGAAATGGTATAAGAAGAGAGAGGTACAGGAATTTTGGAGCGGTAACAAGACCGGTGAGAGTATCTCCCACACCACTAAAAATATCCGGAAGGCTTTTTTCAATCGATTTCAGTCCAAACTTTACGAATGCAATTGAATAGAGATAAAGAATCGCTCCATTTAAAAACATAAAAAGAAAAAATGTAAGATTTCCTATTTCTTCTTCAAATGCTTTTTTTGGGGATCTTATAACTTTAATAATCATTTCGATAATCATACTTTTCTCCTTAGTTAGTGGTAAATTTGTATTCAAATATTGTTTCTGAGGGATTCTTATACTGCGTTAGCACTTTGGATGCAATGCTTAAAAAGTTCTCCCAAAATGACTTTTGAATTCTATATTCCTTTATAGTTATGCTCTTCAAGTTAAGATCACTTCTGAGGTCGTTTATCGCGTCGTCAAGTGTACCTATTTTATCAACGAGTCCAAGTTTGTATGCATCTTCTCCAAGATATATTTGCCCCTGCGCTAAATTCCTAATGGTTTTTTCATCCAGGTTTTTCCTTCCGCCTTTTACAACAAGTATGAATTTTTCATATAATTCATTAATCATATTCTCAAACATCTCCAGCTCTTCTTTTGAAAGTTCTCTATAGGGAGACCCAATGTCTTTAAACTTTCCACTTTTTATTGTAATGATATTAATACCAATTTTGTTGAGAAGTTCCTCATAATTTACGAGATTCATTATAACACCAATGCTACCTGTTTCAGTTAAAGGTTCCGCATAAATGCGGTCTCCTGCCATGGAAATATAATATCCACCCGAAGCGCACACTTCACCCATAGAGACATACACTTTTATATTGTTTTTCTGTTTAAAGTTTTTTATAAGATTGTAGATTCTGTCTGTCTCATAAACTGTTCCACCGGGGCTTGAAATTCTTAAAATAACTCCTTTAGGATGTAAGTCTTCAATTTCTGTAAGGATTTTCTCAACATCCTTTGAATTAAAAGTATTTCCGTAATCTTCTCCGATTGTTCCCTCAAGGTAAATTACTGCAATTGGATTTGTGTTGTAAGGACTAATTTCCTTTCTAAAGCCTGCAAAATAAATAAACAGGGCTATCAATAAAAAGATTAATACATCAAATAAAACTTTTTTCTTCATTTGTTATTTTGTCGTGAATAATCCTTAGAATTTCTTCCATAGATAGGTTAGACTTGAATCCAGAAGCCTCTTTATGTCCTCCTCCACCAAAGTATTCTGCAATTTTTCTTACATCTATGTGGTTTTTACTTCTTAAACTTCCCTTGAATCCACCCTCTTTTAGTTCCCTTAGGAAGAGTACAACTTCTATGTCTTTCTCCTTCCTAAGGTAGTCAACAATTCCCTCAGTATCGTTTTCAGTAGCGTTATACTTCTTAAAATCCTCCTGAGTTACATATGAAAAACCTAATTTATCATAGACTTCAAGGCGCAGAAGCGCAAGACCAAGAAGTTTAAGATGCGCAAGGTTTTCCATCTCATAGACCATACGGGAAATAAAATATGGTTTTGCTCCTAATTTAACAAGTTCCTTTGCAACTTCGAATGCAACATCGCTTGTATTGTTGAATCTAAAAGAGCCTGTATCGGCAAGAAGCCCTGTGTAAAGTGCATTTGCTATATCTTCGTTTATGGGAAGGTTCAATTCGGAAATTGTTTCAAAAACGAGACAGGTAGTTGATGGGTATCCAACTTTTACATATTTTACATGGGACATATTTTCATCACTTATATGGTGGTCGATTCTAACGATCTTCTTATAGTTTTTAAGGCTAAAGTTAAAGCCTTCAACCCTATCAATATTTGGTGCATCAAGTATCAATAAAACTTCAACTTCATTTATATCTTCTAAGTTTTTGTTAATATTTTCAAATCCTTTTAGAAAAGAGAATTTTTGGGAAGGTTCACCTGGAACAAGATAAAAAACATGCTTCCCGAGATGTTCTAATGATTGTCCAAGCCCAAGAATGGAACCTATTGCATCTCCGTCTGCATTAATATGAGTCGTTAGCAAAAAAGAGTTAAATGTTTTTATTATGTTTTCTATTTCCTTAAGGCTCTCCACTGTCCTCTCCTTTTTCCTTTAACTCCTTTTCAACTTCGTCTAAAATTTCGAGGACTTTGTTTCCCTTTTGAATTGAGAGGTCAAAGTGAAAATTCAGCAAAGGCACAAATTTCATATTCTTTAGTCTTTGAGCAACATCCCTCTGAATTCTTCGAGTTGCCTTAATGAGCCTCTCTTTAATCTCTTCTTCCTCGTTTTCGTGTCCTATGATTGTGTAGAAAATTTTTGCATATCTCAGGTCATCGGACACTTCTACATGTGTAATGGTAATGCTTTTAAGTAATGGGTCATCAAGGGAATGCATATATGTTGACACTTCCCTTAATATAGCCGATTCAATTTTGTGCTTTCTTAACTCACTCATAGTTTTTACCTACCTTATACATTGAAATTATTCCTACTATTAATAAAAGCATAAAAGGAACTAAACTTAAATTAATGTTCCCGTTTTCTATAAACTTAATTCCAATTGCAAAGTATATTGCACTAAAAAGAAGGACAAGCCCTATTATATCAGAAATACTAACTTTTTTAACCGATAAAAATGCAAAACCTACTGACACAAGAATTGAAGCAATGATATATTCAGAGTGAAGTCCAAGTCCAAATATAAGCGCAAAGCCTATTCCTATTATGAGCAACCCCGCAAACATTTCTATTTGTCCAAAGTATTTCTTTACGGATTTAAAGGCTGAGAAAAACTTGTTTATAGCAAGGGCAGTTAAAACAAAAGGAACCCCTAAGCCCAGAGAGTAAAATGTAAGAAGTATTATTCCCTGAGTAACCTGAGAATGTGTTCCTGCCATAATAAGAATAGTTCCAAGAATGGGTCCCACACATGGAGTCCAGCCAAAACTAAAAGCAAATCCCATTAAGAATGCCTTTATTAGCGTTGGAGCAGTTGTACTTACTTTCATCTTTTTCTCATAACTAAGGAAGTTAAATCTTACTATTTGAGCTGTATGTAATCCAAAAATAATAATTATAAATCCTGCGATTAGTTCAAAAATTTTTTTATTTCTTGAAAGGAACTTGCCTATAAATGTTGCAGTCGCACCTAAAAAGATAAATACAACAGAGAATCCCAATACAAACGCAATTGAATTTACTAAAAGTTTTTTTGTGTTTGCGCTACCTTCCTTAAGATCTGTTAGTGTTTCGCCTGAAATATAGGAAATGTAAGCAGGGATAAGTGGAAGGACACACGGAGAAACAAACGACACAAACCCTGCAATTAAAGATTGAAGTATTTCTGCAACTGTTATTCCCACAAAACCTCCTTAAACAAGTAATGTTGAGAATATGCCTGTAAGGAATACACCATCGAAAGTTCCTGCACCTCCAATACTTACAACCGGTGCCCCTAACTCAGAGACTTTGTTAAGATTCAATAGGTCTGCGCCAATTAGAGTCCCAAGTGTTCCACTTATGTATGCGACAATCGGTGCATAATGCCTTGAAAGAATTAATGCAACAATTGCAGTTATAATAGGTGGAATAAAGAATGGGACAGCAATTCCCAACCCTTTAATTGGTTTTGCAAAAGCGTGTACAACAATTGATACAATTACGATGCCCAAAATCGTAAGAAGTGCTATGTTAGCAAGACCGAAAGAAAGAAGCCTTAAAAACTCATAGATAGAAATAATAGTCGGGATTACTGCTCCACCGAAGTTAACTGCTACAACCGTCGTTTGTTCAGAAACAAAAGGGATTCTATAAGGAATTCCATAAAAGTAAACAACTTTTTCGGTAACAATCGGATTGCGCGATGTAATTTTTGTAACGGGAATATTTATTGCACTGCCAAAAAGAGACATGAGAAATACAAGAGTTCCAGTTATAGGACTAAAACCAAGTCTTGCAAAGGCATCGACTACACCTCCTGCAAAAATAAAAAAGAAAAGTGGATAAAGAAGAAGGAAAAGTGCAAACAAGATAATTAAAATGGTAAATTCAAACGGAAAATAAATATAATTTTTATTATTCATTTTTCACCTCTCGTTTCTCCTTGTATATTATAACAAATTTTATTTTTTAGTATAATTTGATTATGGATACGCTTTTACTTTTTTTAGATTATTATCGAATTCTTGGCGGAATTTTGTTTTTTATTCTCGGTTCGGTTGTTGGCTCTTTCCTTAATGTGGTTATTTATAGATTGCCTCGTCACGAGTCTCTTATCTTTCCGCAGTCACATTGTCCAAAGTGCGGCCATAAACTGTCAAGTTCTGACTTAATTCCGATAGTTAGTTATATTTTCTTAAAAGGTAAATGCAGGTACTGTGGGGCAAAAATTTCTCCTATTTATCCTACTATTGAAGGCCTTACTGGTATCCTTTTTGCTTTAATATACTTGAAATTTGGTTTTTCACTACTTACTTTTAAATACATTATCTTTATTTCTTTTCTAATTGTTGTTGCTTTCATAGATCTATTTGAAGGAGTGGTTTTTGATTCTGTTGTTATCCCGGGAGCTTTGGTTGGTTTCTTGTTTGGGGCTCTTCACAATTTAAAGGATACTATTTTTGGTGTTATTTTTTATGCTGTTCTGTTTTTCCTTATAATCGTAATTTCTAAAATCTTTTATAAAGAGGGTGGTATGGGAGAAGGTGATTTAACGGCGGGTATTATGATTGGGGCATTTCTCGGTTTAAGATTAGGGATTGTTGCCTTCCTCCTCTCTTTTTTTATAGGTGCAATTGTTGGGATTTTAATTATGCTTGTAAGTAAAAAGGGTGGAAAGACGCAAATTCCTTTCGTCCCTTATATGGCTATTGCCTCTATCCTTGCAATATTTTTTGGAAATTATATTATTGCATTTTATTTAAATTTGTTTTAGAATGTTTTTGAGGAGGTTCTTATGGGTATTTTTGCAAGAAGTAAAACGCCAATTATTGGAGTAGATTTAGGGTCAGGTTATGTAAAGATGGCGCAGTTTGAAAGAAAGGGAAATGATCTCAAACTTGTTAATTTTGGCGTGGTTGATACTCCTGAAGGTGCTATTGTTGAGGGGAAAATTGAGAAATTTGACGAGATGAGGGAAGTCCTGCAGCAACTTATGAGTATATACTCGTTTATTGGGAATAGGGTTGCTACAAATGTTTCAGGTAAACTTGTGACCGTTAAAGAACTCATTATGGACGATCTTCCACCGCAAGAACTTCATGAGGCAATCAAATGGGAGGTTGAGAAAATTCTTCCTGCTCCAATCGACAAAATGGCATTTGATTATCAGGTGTTAAGCAAGGTGAAAGAAGGGAATGCAGAAAAACTCTATATTCTTTTTGCTGCTGCTCCGATCGAAGTTGTAGAAACTACTGCTCAACTTTTTAAGAGTCTCAATCTTGAACTTGTAACTATTGAAGTTGAAGCATTTTCTGTGTTAAGGCTTTTAAGGTATCTTGGTGAATTTTCAAAAGACTCGGAGAGGGTTATCGCTGCGATCAATATCGGTCATAACTACACCTCTATTAATATGGTAGATAAAGGGCTTGTACGTTTTTCGAGGGTTATTCCGTGGGGTGGGAAGAGGCTAACCGATAAAATTGCTTATTACTTTGGGCTTGATTCAAAACTTGCAGAAAATAAGAAACGTGAAGAACTTGATTTAGCAAACAAGGACTCACAAATATTTAAAGCTGTTGAGGAAGACCTTAACGAACTTTCACTCGAAATTAGAAGATCCATTAGTTACTACTTTGCAAAGTACAATGAGGGTAAGGTGGCAGAAGTGACAATAATCCTTGAAGGAGGAACTGCCAACTCCAAGAATATTGACCAGTATATTGAAGAGACAACAGGTTTCCCATCAGTTGTAAACAGATTATTTGCTGATATTGCAAAATACGATCCCAATCTCTTTACAAAGGAGTATCTCTATGAGATGGCACCTATGTTTGCAGTTGCAACCGGTCTTGCACTGAAAGAACATCAGGTTGCGAAGAAAAAGAAAGAATTAGCAAGAAAAAAGTGAGGTGAATTTATGGAAACAAAGTTGGATTTTTATGATATTGAAATAAATCTTTTGCCTCATAAAAAGAGGATAAAAAGATCGATTGACAGAGAAACCAGAACCATAATAAACATTGGTATTGCTCTTCTTTTAATCCTTGCAATTATTTATGCAGGTCTTTACTACGAAGTTTATAATAAAAACCAATATCTTAGCGATCTAAATACACGTATCGCATCTCTTAAGAAGGTTGAAGACACATTGAACTTGAGGAACAAACTTGGCGATGATGTGTTCTATTATGAAACAACAATAGAGAAACTTGTAAATACGCAGATTGATTTCAACAATTTGCTACTTGATATAGCAAGTTCGATACCAAAAGAGACAGTTATAGAGAACTTAAATGTTGATCGGGATAAGAAAATTGTGCAAATTGTAGGACATACTACTGATCTTCAACACCTTGCATGGACTGTGAATGGTTTGTCGCAAAATCCTAACATTGTTAATCTCACAATTGATCAATACAATATCCCGTATGTAAAAGTTCCAAATTCACCTAATTATGCAACATTTACGATTTCATTTCAATGGAAGGGGATGGGGAAATGAAAGAAGGAACCTTAAATAAACCAATGAGTGTTAACTTAAGCGCTAAGATTGTAATTGCAGTTATTCTATTTGTAGTAATTGCTGTCTTGTTTTACATGTATGTAGTAGTGCCAAAGGTTGATGAAATTAAGGCTCTAAATGACCAAATAGCGAAAGCGGAAGAACATCTAAACCTTCTTTTACTTGCACAGGAAAGGCTTAGTTCTATTGAGAGGGAAATAAACATTTATAACGAAAGACTTGCGACACTTAAGCAAATTTTGCCTCCTCAAAGCGACGAATTTCTTTTTTCCGAGGAGTTTGTTGCAATTGCCAATAAAAGCGGAGGTAAGATAACAAACCTCAATTTTGATAAGAACACAAAGACACAGAATGCAATGCCTTCTTTCTCGCTCTCATACGAAGCGCCAAATTATGATAACATTACTGCTTTTAATAAATTACTTAAGGATAATTATCCACAGATTGTAACGATAACACAGTTAACAATTTCAAAAGTAACCGATCAAAGTGGTGCAAAAAAATATATTGCAAATGTAAAAGGTACTATAAACCTTTCACAAAGGAAGTGATAACCATGGCAAAGACAGATAAGAAAGAAAAAACCGCAAAAAAGCCTCTTCGAATTTCGAAAGAGACAATCGTAATAATTTTAATTATTGTCGTAGTATTTGTAGCGTGGAATTTATTACTGCCGTATATTTTTAAGGTACAAGAAGTGAAAAATGTAACCTTGCCTCAGGTAAAAAGAGGAAATATTGAATTTATAGATAAGCAAATAGAAAATAGGACTTTACAGGTCCCTACTTTAATTCCACCTGAAAATACCCTTGGCAAACAGAACCCATTCGAATAAGGAGGACAATGTGCAAAAACTTTTCGAAAAAATTGGAAACGCTAATGTTGATGCACTTTTTGTGAGTAAAATCCAAAATGTGCGATATATTACCCACTTCACAGGGGAAGAAGGTTTTGCGGTTGTTGCCCCACCCAAAATTTACTTGCTTATTGATTCTCGTTTTACAGAACAAGCACAGAAAGAGGCATCCGCTGGAGTTGAAGTAATCGAATGGTCTAATCTTCAGGATGCGTTAAATTCACTTCTTGTTAGAGAGAGAGTCCACTTTCTTGCAATTGAGGAGAAAATTCCTTTTAACCTTTACAGGATGCTTATGGGTTTGGGCTTTCTTGTTCTCGTTCCAACAACTGATTTCGTTGAGGAATTAAGGATGATTAAAGATGATTGGGAACTTGAAAAAATTAGGACCGCATGTGATATTTCTACGAAAGCATTCCTTGAAACAATTAAACTTCTAAAAGAAGGAGTCTCGGAACTCGATATTGCATCAGAACTTGAATACCGCTTTAAGAAATTTGGCGGCGAAAAGCCTTCTTTTGATACTATTGTTGCATCAGGCGAAAGAGGCTCACTCCCTCATGGTGTTGCTTCGAAAAAGACCGTGAAAGCCCATGAGCCAATTGTTTTTGACTTTGGTGTATTTTTTGAAGGTTTTGCTTCAGACACAACAAGAATTGTTTCAATTGGAGAAGTTGAAGATGAAGTAAAAAAAGTTTATGATGTTTTAAAGGAATCGCAGGAATTAGGAAGAGCGTATGCAAAAGAGGGTGTCCGTGCTGCTGATGTCGATAAGGTGGTTAGGGATTTCCTTAATGACCATGGATATGGTACTTACTTCACACATGGTCTCGGGCATGGTGTTGGTCTTGAAATACACGAACTTCCCTATGTAAATGCAAGGTCTAAATATACTCTTTCAAAAAATATGGTAATTACAATTGAACCGGGTGTCTATTTTGCAGGGAAATTTGGTTTACGAATTGAAGATACAGTAATAGTAAGGGAAGATTCAGTAGAGAATCTAATTAATTTGCCACATGAAATAATCGTTGTTTAAAAAAGCGATATATTAGAAAGTTCTTGTAAGGTTTTATAATCTGTTTGATCTATAAGGAGGGGTGTTATTGTAGCGTATCCCTCCTTTATGAATTTAGAATCGGTTCCTTCTTCATATGGATCATCTAACACTCCACCAATCCAGTAGAATTCTTTACCAAAAGGATCTTTTCCAATTAGAACCCTATCTCTATATCTTCTTCTTGATAACCTTGCGAATTTTATTCCTTTTATCTCGTTCTTGTTGGGGAAATTTATATTGAAGTATGTGCTTGTATTTTTTACTATCTTTGAGAGTTTTTCGATTATTTCTACTGACTTACTTGCTGCTAATTCAAAATTAGGATTTTCAAAATCGTTTACAGAAATTGCAAAAGAAAGCTTATTGTTTATTGCACCTTCTCTTGCGCCTGCAACTGTTCCAGAGTATATAATATCATCTCCAAGGTTTGGTCCTCTATTAATTCCAGAAACAACTATATCAATGTTATCCTTAATAATTACATCTATTGCAAGAAGGACACAATCTGCAGGTGTTCCTGATACTCTGTACGAGGAAACCTCACCAATACCTAAGGGGTACTTTTCGATGCGAAGGGGTTTATGAAGTGTAGTTGCATGACTTCCAGCACTTTGCGGTTTTTGAGGGGCAACAATAAAAATATTCCCCAAACTTGCAAGATATTTTGCGAGTATTTTTATTCCTTCTGATTCAATACTATCGTCATTTGTAATTAATATGTTCATGGTTTTTTCACAATATAATGATATACTTTTATTGTGATTTTGCAAGGAGTTATTTATGGAAAACGAAATAGAGATGAATAGACCCACCTGGGTAGAAGTCGATTTGGGTAAAATTAAGAACAATTTTCTTAAGATAAAGGAGAAAACATCTTCTAATGTTATTTGCGTTGTGAAAGCAGATGCATATGGGCTTGGTGCAGCAAGAATTGCAAAGGCTCTTGAAGATGCGGGCGCATACGCCTTTGCGGTTGCCTCAATGGAAGAAGCACTGTTCTTGCGTGAAGTTCAAATCAGTAAGCCGATCCTTGTACTCGGGTATGTTGATACGAGGAATCTTCACTTAGCTTCACTCAATGAAATTCGTATTACCCTTTTTGACAAAGATTTTATAAAGCGTTTAAAGGAGTACGAGTTTGAGTTGCCGCTTAGAATACATGTGAAGGTTGACACGGGTATGCATAGGCTTGGAATTTCAGTAAGCGAGACACCTTATGTTTTTGATGAATTAAGTAAAATGAAAAACATTTATGTTGAAGGAATATACACTCATTTTGCATCAGCAGACTCTGATATCGAATTTACCAATCTTCAGATAAAACGTTTTAACGATGTGCTGGATTATCTTAAACAGAAACAGGCATTGCCCCCGATTATTCATGCGGCAAATAGTGCTGCGATTTTAAACTTTAGAAGTGCTTATTACAATACAGTAAGACCTGGTATTTTGCTTTACGGCATTTCCCCAAACCCTCAGAAGATTACAATCATTAACGATTTTCAAGAGGCAATCTCTATTAAGACAAGGATTGTTAAAGTTACAGAGTACGAGAAAGGTGAAAAAATAAGTTATGGTGGGACATATATCACAGAAAAGAAATCACTTATAGCAACTGTTCCAATAGGATATGCAGATTGTATTCCCCGTAATCTTTCTAACCGTGGGTATGTTCTTGTTAAAGGATTGAAGGCTCCAATTGTTGGCACGGTGACAATGGATATGATGATGATTGATGTAACTGGTTTCCCATACATTCACCCTGGAAACGAGGTTATAATTGTCGGCACCCAGGGTGAAAATAAAATCACTATGGAGGAATTTGCAACATTATCGAATACAATCCCTTACGAAATTCTAACAAGGCTAAACAAACGAATAAGGCGAGTCTATAAGTGAAGGTTTGAAAAAAATCGAATAATATAATATACTTAAGTAAGGAGGTAAGATAAAATGGAGATAACAATTACAGCAAAGGGTATTGAAAAATTACCAGAGTATACAGAGGAAGAAATCAAAAAGAAAATTGGAAAGTTAGAGAAATACTTCGACAACATCCAGCAAGCAAATGTAGTGATTAATAAGGTTAGGGGTGTTTTTGAATTGGAAGTAACGATTTTTGCTTCTCAAAAGATAATAAGAGGAGTTGGTAAGGGATCTCTAATTGATGAAGCACTTGATAATGTTGTTGAGAAACTTGAAACACAGGTAAAGAAACTAAGAGACAGGTTAAAAGGTGAGAAGCGAATACCCAAGGAGGAACTCTTTGGTAGCATTGAAGAAGAGGAAAGTGAGTTTCCTAAAATAACGAAAGTAAAAACATTCCCTGTAAAGCCGATGAGTATAGAAGAAGCAGTACTTCAGATTGAACTTTTAGGGCACGATTTCTTTATCTTTAGAGACGAAGAGACAAACGAAATAAATGTTTTGTATAGAAGAAAGGATGGTAATTACGGTTTAATTAAGCCGCAATAATACTGATAATATGCTTTTAGATTTCTTAGACCCAGTTAAAAGGAACCTCAAAAAATACTGGGATACAGTTCAAAAGATAAATGAGGCGGAAGCTTCTATTTCTCTTCTTTCTAATGAAGAATTAGCAAAAAAGACGGAAGAGTTTAAGGAAAGGCTTGGAAAAGGAGAGACGACCTCTGATATTCTTGTAGAGGCATTTGCGGTTGTTAGGGAGGTTGCAAAGCGCACTCTTGGCATGAGGCACTTTGATGTCCAACTTCTCGGAGGACTTGTCCTCTTTCACGGTGGTATTGCAGAGATGAAGACAGGTGAAGGAAAAACTCTCGTTGCAACACTTCCTTTGTATCTTAATGCGCTTGTTGGTCACGGCGGACATCTTGTTACCGTGAATGACTACCTTGCAAAAAGAGATGCTCTGTGGATGGGACCCATTTACAAGTTCTTAGGTCTTAAAGTTGGAGTAATCCAGCATGAAGAAGCCTTTCTTGTTGAATGGGACGATAGAGAAAAATTTACAACTAAGCTTGTGCCTTGTTCAAGAAAAGAAGCTTATCTTGCAGATGTAACTTACGGCACAAACAACGAGTTTGGTTTCGACTATCTAAGAGATCACCTTGTTGTTTCTCCTCTCGATATGGTGCAACGCGAACTCTACTATGCAATTGTAGATGAAGTTGATAGCATCCTTATAGATGAAGCACGAACTCCTTTGATAATTTCAGGTCCTGCAGAAGAATCAACCGAAATGTACTATGTTGCAAAAAAGGTAGCAGATAATCTTATAAAGGATATCGATTACGAAACGGACGAAAAATTAAAAACAGCATCTCTTACGCAAGATGGTGTTAAGAAAATTGAAAAGATGCTTCGTATTGATAATCTTTATGATGAAAGATTCGTAGATTTAGTTAAGCACATAAACCAGGCTCTGAAAGCTAAGGAATTTTTCCATAGAGATGTTGATTACATTGTAAAAGATGGTGAAGTTATCATTGTTGACGAGTTCACCGGAAGGCTTATGTTTGGGAGACGTTATAGCGACGGCTTGCACCAGGCAATTGAGGCAAAAGAAGGTTTAAGAGTCCAAAGTGAAAACCAGACACTTGCAACAATAACTTTCCAGAATTATTTCAGGATGTACAAAAAACTTGCAGGTATGACAGGTACTGCTCTAACCGAAGCAAGAGAATTCAAGGAAATATATAACCTTGATGTTTATGTTATTCCAACAAACAAACCTGTTATAAGAATCGACCATCCAGATGTTGTTTTTAAAACAGAAGATGCGAAGTTCAGGGCGATTGTTAAAAAGATAGAGGAACTTTACAAAAAGGGACAGCCTGTCCTTGTAGGGACCCGCTCGATTGAAAAATCCGAAAGATTATCGAAAATGCTAAAGAGAGTGGGCATTCCACATAATGTGCTTAACGCAAAATACCATGAAAGAGAAGCCGAAATTATTAAGGACGCAGGGCAATACAAGGCTGTTACGATTGCAACAAATATGGCAGGACGTGGTGTCGATATAAAACTTGGAGAAGGCGTTGCCGAATTAGGTGGTCTTTTTATACTTGGAACTGAGCGGCATGAGGCAAGAAGAATCGATAATCAATTGAGAGGACGTTCAGGAAGGCAGGGAGACCCAGGAGAGTCTCAATTCTATTTGTCTCTTGAGGATGAATTGATGAGGCTTTTTGGCGGAGACCAGGTGAAAAGTCTCTTAACAACTCTTAAAGTTGACGAAGATGAGCCTATTGAACACCCTTTATTATCTCGTATAATTGAAAATGCTCAAAAGAAGGTTGAAGCATATAACTTTAGCATCAGAAAAAATCTTCTTGATTATGATAATGTTCTCGAAAAACAGAGGGAAGTTATTTATAAGGAAAGAGAAAAAATATTGAAAGAGCCATCCATACGAGACGAGATAATAGATATGATAAAAGAAGTTATACGTGTTACCATTTCCGCCCACTTTGTTGAGGATGAACTTGATGATGATAGACGGTCAGAACTTGAAAAAGCATTAAGTAACCTTTTGGGAAGAAATATCAAACTTGAAAATGCTAACACTATAAAAAGAGAAGCGTTGATTGAAAGCGTAGAAGATCTTGCCCTAAAACTATATGAAGAAAAAGAAATGCGTTTCACACCAGAAATAATGAGAAATGTGGAAAAGTACCTTCTTTTAAGGAATATTGACTCAAATTGGAAAGACCACCTTTATGCCATGGACGAATTAAAAGAGGGTATCGGTTTGCGTGCCTATGGACAAAAAGATCCACTTCTTGAATACCAGATAGAAAGCAGAGCTCTTTTTGATGCTATGCTTGATAGGATTAAATACGATACTGTTTTTATGCTCTATAGAGTGGAACTTTCGAAAGAAGAGCCGAAGGATAATAAAAAAGAAGAACACAAGAAAAAGAAAAGATGATAACAGACGAAACAAAGAGAGAAGCATTAGAAACAATTGAGAAAATAAATTCTCTCCTTGACCCCGAATGGCTAAAAGAGCGGGAACAAAAAATTAAAGATATTGAATCAAGGACGGTTAATCCTGATTTTTGGAAGGATCCACAGTCAAAAGAGATTCTAAAACTTCTATCAATAACAAAAAAAGAGGTTTCAAAATTCAAAGAACTCGAAAACTTGAAAAACGATCTTGAAACCATGCTTGAACTTTATGAAGAGTCCGAAGAGCACCTTGATAATGAACTTAGAGAGTTTTTGAAAAATGCGAATAATCTTGCAAAAGAGTTTGAAATAGAGAGGTTCTTAAATGACCCTTACGACGATCTTAATGCTTTTGTTTCCTTTTCTGCAGGCGCAGGCGGTGTGGATGCACAGGACTGGACAGAGATGCTTCTTAAAATGTACTTAAGATTTTTTGAGAAAAAAGGGTTTGAAGCAAAAATAATCGACCAAACAGTTGGTGAAGAAGCAGGTATTAAAAGTGCGACAGTCTATGTCAAAGGAGAGTTCGTATACGGACTTCTCAAGGGAGAGTCAGGAGTTCATAGGCTTGTCCGTATATCTCCCTTTGATGCAAACAAGAGAAGACACACTTCATTTGCACTTGTTGAGGTTGTTCCTGATTTAGGTGATGTTGAAGATGTTGAGATTGATGAAAAAGACCTTAAGATTGAAATATTTAGAGCAAGCGGTCATGGCGGACAGAATGTTCAAAAAGTAGAAACAGCCGTAAGAATAACCCATATTCCGACAGGTATAACCGCAACCTGCCAGGACGAACGCTCCCAATCGCAGAACAAGGCAATGGCTTTGAAGATTTTAAAATCAAGATTGCTTCTTCTTGAAAAGAAAAAGCAGGAAGAAACATTAAAGGGTATTAAGGGTGAATTTCGCTCTATTGAGTGGGGAAATGAAATTCGTTCCTATGTCCTGCAACCCTACAAACTCGTTAAAGACCACAGGACTGGCGTTGAAATTGGAAATGTCACCGAAGTTTTAGAAGGAGAACTTGATGAGTTCATCTGGGCTTACCTTAAATCCAAGAAATAGAATCTTTGAAACTTTTAAAGAAGTTTTGGGTATCTTTATTGGATCTTTAATATATGCGATTGCTATCGATATTTTTATTCAGCCAAACCACATAGCACCAGGTGGTTTTATAGGTATTGCTATTATTTTAAACCACTATATCCCACTCTTGAAGGTAGGTATAACTGTCGTTTTAATGAATATTCCTCTTTTAATTTTGGGATTGCGAAGGATCGGGCTTAAATTTTTCTTTGGGACAATCCTTGGAACAATTCTTTCCTCTATTTTGATTGATATCCTTGCACCCTTTTTGCCTGTCTTTAACACTGACCCAATGCTTGCCGCTCTTTATGGTGGCTTCCTTATGGGTGCAGGTATCGGACTTGTTTTTCGTTTTTATGCATCGACTGGTGGTACTGATTTGCTTGCACAGTTAATCTATGACTTTACGGGTCTCCCTTTTGGTCAAGCATTGATGGTTGTGGATGTTTTGATTATTATTGCTTCTGGCTTTGTATTCAAAGACATAAATATTCCTCTCTATTCTATTATTGCAGAACTTGTTTCTAACTATGCAATTGACCTTGCGCAGGAAGGATTTTTATCATATAAAGTTCTGTTTATAATAACCAAAAAAGGTGGGGAAATTAAAAAGAGGATTTTTGAAGAAATTGGACGAGGAGTAACAGAATTTGAAGTAAGAGGTGGCTATACAAATGAACCAAGAGATCTTCTTTTAGTAGCAGTTTTACATACAGAGGTTATGAAGGTGAAACGTATTGTTGTAGAGACCGATCCCGAGTCTTTTACAATTGTTGGTGATTCCTCTGAAATAATAGGGCAGGGTTTTAAATCGCCGAAGGAGAGGCTATGATTGAGTTAAGAAATGTTTCAAAAATTTATCCAAATGGAACTATTGCTCTTGATAAGGTAAACTTAAAATTTAACAAGGGCGATTTTGTTATACTTATGGGGGAATCAGGTGCGGGCAAAACGACACTTTTGAAGGTAATAAGAGGAGATGAAGAGCCAACAGAAGGTGAAGTGCTTTTCGAGAATGAGAATGTTCTCAAATACAACAAAACGCTTTTGAGAAGGAAAATTGGTTTTGCCTTTCAGGATTTAACTTTAATAGAGGATAGAACTGTATTTGACAATGTCTCTTTACCTTTGCAATTTAAAGGTGTTGGATTTAAAGAAATTCACAACAAGGTTGAAGGTGCACTGAGCGAAGTAAGATTAAGAGACAAAATGTATAAACTCGTAAAAGAGTTGTCTTATGGGGAAAAACAAAGGGTTTCAATTGCACGAGCCCTGATTTATGAGCCTGAAGTACTTCTTCTTGATGAGCCTACGGGCAATCTTGATATTGACACCGCAAGAGCCGTTTTAAATTTTGTAGAGGCACTTAACGAGCGTGGAACAACTGTTATAATGTCAACTCATCATCTAATCGAATTTGGCAATAAACCAAAAGGCATTATAAAAATAAAAAAAGGAAGGATAGTGGGAAAAGAATATGTATAGGATACTCTATATATTAAGACATACTCTTCTTGTGCTTAAGGAAACAAAAAAGATTGCAATTATTACAGTGCTTTCACTTCTTGTTGGTATGGTTGCTCTTGGCTCAACCTATATAATCGGCACAAAACTTTTTCAGAGTTCGCTTAGTCTTAAAGAAAAAGTTCGAATTGTTGTATTTTTTAAACAAAACCTTAATAGCACAGATTTGGACTCGACAATTTCAACGATAAGTGCAATTGACGGAGTTAAACATGTTACAGTGACCACACCTGATCAAGCAAAAGAGGAATTTACAAAGATATTCCCCCAGTACAAAGGTATCCTTGATAGCCTTAATAAAAATCCCCTTCCTTATTCTGCAACTGTAGAATTAAGCGATATTACTCTCGGGCGACGAATTTCTGATATTATAAAGGACTTACAAACGGTTGATGTTGTTGTATTTTCAGAAGATACAGCAAATAAAATAAATGATTTAATAAAAGTTGTTTATCTTATTTTTGTTTCAGTTATGCTTGCTGTTCTTGCCGAATTTATATTTACCGTTCAAAACACGACGACGCTTTTGCTTGACTACAGAAGAAATGATATAAGGGTCTTAAGGTTAATCGGCGCTGACGCAACATTTACATTTCTACCGTTTATTTTAATTGTAGTCGTTCTCAACCTTTTGTCCTGGTGGATTTCTTATTATCTTCTTGATAAAGTTAATGCTTTAAGTAGTGGTATTGTTCAAAGTATCATCCCTTATGCAACTGTTTCTAACAATATTAATTTTTCTCTAACTCTGTTCTACATTCTTGCCTTTTCAGTTTTTTCTTCTCTTATAGGAAGCCTTATTTCTATTTCGAGGTTTAGAAATGTTAAGTAGAAGTATATTTCATTTTGTAAAAGTGAATAAAGTTAAATTCATCTCGATTTTAGTTTTAATTACATTGCTTTTTGGCGCTGGAAATGTCCGTTCAGGTCTTGAAGATGAACAGAAGAAACTTGCCCAATACAAGGCACAGCTTGAGCAAATAAAGAAAAACATTGTTAGCATTGATAAATCAACAAAAGAGATTAATGCGTTGGTTAACAGTCTTACAAGCGAGGTTAACTATCTTGAAGCAGAAATTAAGAAGACTCAGGCAAAGATCGATGACTTGAGCAACCAGATTTCATTTAAGGAGAACGAGATAAAAGAAAAAGAAAAGGAAATTGCAAAAAGACAGAGCGAACTTGAACAGGCGGTTAATCTTTCATATAAGCTCACTGCGATAAGTCCGATTGAACTTCTCTACGAGGGCAATGACCCAGAATCTGTTTACAAGAGGATAACCTACATAAGTTACATATCAGATTATACTGAGAAATTGATGAAACAGGCGGAGATTGATAAAGCACAACTTGAAAGTTACAAAGCTCAGTTATCGAAATCGAAAAGCGAATATGAATCTGTTCTTAAAGAGAAACAGGAACAAGAAAATATCCTTCTTGAAGAAATCGATATGAAAAATAGGTTACTTGAAACTTTGAAAGAGAAGAAAACATACCTATTGTATAAACAGAGCGAACTTGAAGAAGAGATTAAAAAGGAAGAAGAATTAATTCAAAAACTTATTGAGGAACAGAGAAAGAAAGGTATATATGCAGGCAATTTCATATGGCCTGCAAGAGGTTCAATTACATCTGAATTTGGAATGAGATTTCACCCTATTCTGCATATCTGGAGATTACATGACGGGATTGATATTGCAATACCAACAGGCACGCCTGTTAAAGCTGCCGCCTCCGGAGAAGTCATTGCAACAAAATGGCTTGAAGGTTATGGTAATGTAGTTATTATTTCTCATGGTCAAAATTTTTCAACACTTTATGCACATCTTAAGAGTTTTGCAGTAAAAGAAGGACAAGAAGTGAAGCAAGGTCAGATTATTGCTTATTCGGATAATACAGGTTGGTCTACAGGTCCGCACTTACACTTTTCTATTTACAAGATCGACCCTAAAACGGGGAAATCGACACCTGTTAACCCAAGAGATTATTTACCATAACTATCTAACGACGGGATAACTAATCTTCCTTCTCTTGCTTGATGGGATGATATTCCACCAAACCCATATTAAAAACTGTTTCAAATACCCAACTTTGTCAAATCTTCTTGTTGAAGTAAATACATTGTTTGTCCACATATAGTAAAATTTTCCAAATTTTTTTGATTGTTTTATAAGCGTAAGGTCTTCATTAAATGTTAATGTTTCGTCGAATTTAATTCTTTCGAAAATATCCTTTCTTACAATCTGGATAGACATTGAACTCTCACTTACCCATCTTCCAAAATTATAAAAGGAAAACCAGGCTTTTGCTTTAAAAGAGTTATCAAGAGGTCTAAGTGATGTTACAATTATAACAATATTGTCGTTTTTTGTAATTGTTTCTTCTAATTCTTTCAAGAAATCTTTTTTAAGGTGTGTATCTGCGTCAAGAAATATTAGCCACTTTGATTCATTTGAAGCAAGGCTTGCCCCAACATTTTTTGCATAAGAGACGCCGTTTCTATCAAGTTTAATCGTCTTTAAAGGAAGGGTTGTGTTTTGCTTAAATTCACTTACTAAGGCGTTTGTTCTATCAATTGAACCATTTTCAACAACAATAACTTCAAATCTATCTTTAGGGTATTCAAGTCCTTCTAAAGTTTTCAGGGTTTGTAAGATATAATTTTCTTCGTTATGAGCAGGTATTATTATTGAAAAGAATAGATGCTTTTCCATTTCTCCCTATTATAACGAATATTTAATAAAAGCAGAAAACTTTTTAAATTGACTATATTGAAATTTTTGATAAAATATTTTTACGCCGTAGATAATTTGAGATATTTTTAATTTAAAAGAGGTGAAAGATATGCAAGATTCAGAAATGTACATAAGGCTTTTAAAAGAAGTTATTGATAACAAATACAGGTTAATACAAGTCCTTATTGATGAAGGGCAGAAGTTATACAAGTTAAATCCTACAGTGTATAACCCATTCTATGCAGCAGACTTTATTCGAAAAGTACAAGAATATCTTTTGAATAAGGAGAGCGAAAATAGAGAATAAAGTTCTTCTTGCTGTAACAGGTGGCGTTGCAGCATATAAATCTTTAGAACTTCTAAGGCTCCTTGTAAAGAGAGGATTAAAAGTAAAGGTAGTCATAACAAGGGGCGGAGAAAAGTTTGTTACTCCTTTTTCCTTTTTGTCCTTAGGTGCTGAAGAAGTTTTTACTGACGATGATCAGTTTTCTGTTGTTGAAGGCTCTTCTATACATCTTTATCTATCAAGGTGGGCTGATGTAATTGCGGTAGTGCCTGCAACGGCTGATTTTATCGCAAAGGCATCTTCCGGTATTTCCGACAGTTTACTTCTCACAATACTCCTTGCTTCAAAAAAACCAATTCTTATTGCCCCTTCTATGAATGAGAATATGTTTTTGCATCCTGCAACTCAAAGAAACATTGAGACATTGAAGTCTTTCGGATACAGGATTATAGAACCAGACGAAGGATTTTTAGCCGACCTTGCTAAGGGTAAAGGTAGGTTAAAGGAGCCAGAATATATTTTAGAAGAAATACTTGTTGAATTATCTCCTAAAAAATTAAGTGGCTTAAGAGTTCTTGTTACTTGTGGAGCAACAAGGGAATTTATAGACCCTGTAAGATTTATCACGAATGGCTCATCGGGCAAAATGGGTATTGCTTTTGCTAAGGTTGCAAGAAGGTTTGGGGCTTCTGTTACTCTTATAGCGGCAAATGTTAATGAAAATTTGCCAGGTGGTGTAAAAATTGTAAGAGCAGTAACAACCGAAGATCTATATAATAGGGTCTTAGAAGAGTTAGAAAATGCTGACTTGCTTGTAATGGCTGCCGCACCTTCAGACTATAAACCAAAAGAATTTAATGAAAACAAACTTCCCAAACTCGATACTCTTAATCTTGAACTTGTTTCGACCGTTGATGTTTTAAAAGAGGCATCAAAATACAAAGGTAGTAAGATTTTTGTTGGTTTTGCACTTCAAACTGATAACCTTATTGAAAATGCAAAAAGGAAGTTAGAAGAAAAGAACCTTGATTATATTGTTGCAAATGATACTTCGAATATTGGGGGTTATTACGGTAAAATTGTACTAATCGATAGGAATGGTATTTTAGGCGAATTTGAAGGAGATAAAGAAAGTATAGCAGAATTTGTGCTTTCTAAGATATTTAAATTTTAATTTAAGGAGGTTAAAGATGGTTAGAAATGAAAAAAAGAGATTCGTAACAACTGAGTCAGTTGCTGAAGGTCATCCAGACAAACTTGCAGACCAAATTTCAGACAAAATTTTAGACGAAATAATAAAGCAAGATCCTCAAGGGCGTGTTGCCTGCGAAACCTATGTTACCCATGGTCTTATTATTGTGGGCGGAGAAATCACAACTCACGCATGGGTTGATATATCAGAAATTACGCGTGAAACCGTGAAAGAGGTGGGTTATACTTCTCCAAGGTATGGCTTTGATTATAGAACTTGCGCAGTCCTTAATGCGGTTGGAAGGCAATCCCCTGACATTGCTCGTGGTGTTGATAGAGGCGGTGCAGGAGACCAGGGTATTATGTATGGCTATGCAATTGATGAAACACCTCAACTTATGCCTCTTCCCATTGTTTTAGCACACGGTCTCACACAAAGACTTGCAAATGTTAGAAAATCAGGCGAACCTAAAAATCTTGCACCATATTTAGGACCCGATGGTAAAGCGCAGGTAACTCTTAAATACGAAGAAGGTAAAGCAATAGAAGTAACAGATGTTGTAATCTCAACACAACACACAGAAGAACTATTAGACCCAAAAACTGACGAGATGAGCGATGAGGCAAGACATCTCATTATAGAGCATATTGCAAAACAGGTTATCCCGCAACATCTTCTTACACCAAATACACGATATCATATAAACCCAACAGGTAAATTTGTGGTTGGTGGTCCTCAATCCGATACAGGAATGACGGGGAGAAAACTTGAAGTTGACACATACGGCGGTCTTGCTCCTCACGGTGGTGGCGCCTTCTCAGGTAAAGACCCGACAAAAGTTGATAGATCTGCAACTTATATGATGCGTTATCTTGCTAAGAATGTAGTAAAAGCAGGCATTGCAAAAGAGTGCCTCATACAGGTTGCTTATGTCATTGGGGAAACCCAGCCTGTCTCATTTATGGTTGATACCTTTGGTACAGGCATTGTTCCTGATTCAGAAATTGAAAAAGCGCTCCTTAAACTTGTTGACCTTTCTCCACTTGGCATCATAAAACACCTTGACTTAAGGCGTCCCATTTTCCAGAAAACTGCTTCCTACGGACACTTTGGCCGTGAAGAGCCAGAATTTACCTGGGAGAAAACAGATTTAGTCGATGCGCTTAAAACCGAACTAAAAATATAAATGAGTAAGTTCTTGGGGGTCGCAATAGAAGATGCATATCTTCCTTACGATTTGCTCTTCTACAAGGCCCCCGATTCTTTAGAAGTAAATATTGGATCAAGAGTCTTAGTCCCCTTAGGTAAAAATAATAAGCCAAAACTTGCATATGTCTTAACAATATCTAATGAATTGCCGGACTCTGTAAAAAGTGAAGAAATAAAAAGTATAATTGAAGTTGTTGAAAAAAACCTCTTTTCTTCAAGTATTGCCTTACTTTTTCGATTTGTATCGCAAACATTCCTTATCCCTATACATAGCCTTTTAAATAAAATTTACGGGACATATACCGAAGGAGAGTTAACCCCTATTATAAAAGTTGTGGATCCTTATGCTTTATCAAATTTTAAAAATTCGTTACATTCAGAAGAAAGAAAATTGATTTGTGATATTCTTATTGAAAATTCCAACATTACGCTTGAAAGATTAAAGCAAAAATCAAAAACAAAGATTGAATATCTAAAGAATTTTTTGAGAGAGCTTGAAAAGAAAAATCTCGTTGAACTTTCGTATAAGATTCCATACTCTTCAAATAAACTGCTTACGATTGACAATTTTGAGTTATTTGAGAATATAATTCATAAAAAGGGCACAAAAAAGTCAGTGAGGGATTTATTGCTTAGAATTCAAAAGAACAATGCCCTTCATTACAATGACGCAATATATAAGATTAGAGATGGGCTTGCGATAGTAGAAGAACTTTTGAAAGAGGGCGTTATAAAAGAGGTTGAGGAAAGTAATGCCGAACCTAAATTAAACACTTCAGCAAAAAGGCTTATTATTGATGGGGGAAGTTTAAAAGAAAGAATTTCTTACATTTCGAAAATTCTAAAAAATGATCTTAATGAAAATGGTGTTGCACTGATTATAGTTAACGAAAATTCTCTTGTAAGAATTTTAAGCGAATTGTATAAGGATGAATTCCCAGGGGTTGTTTTTGGAAGTGTTAACAAGGAAAAAAATGAAATCAAAAGGCAGTTGCGATTAGGCAAGCGCATAATAATTTCTACACCTTTTTCTCTTTTTGTGGATATTCCCAACCTTCAATTCCTGATAGTTGAAGATGCTTCTTCAAAATACCATATTCCTCATGAGTTTCTTCCATTTGACACAAGAATTGTCTCTTACAAGAAAAGCGAACTTGAAAACATTTCTCTTATTCTATCCACCTATTCTCTCGATGATACTATGTATTTTTTTCATAAAGAAAAGAGTTTTGAATTAGTGAATCTGAAAGACCTTAAGAATCAAAATAAAAGGATTATTGATATGCGCAGGGAGGCAAAATCCGAAGCATTATCACCTCTTACATCGTATCTCGAAAGCAAAATAAGAAAAGCACTTTTGGAAGAGAAGAATGTTGCACTTATTCTTAATAGAAAGCCTTATTCCACGCTTATTGTTTGCACAGAGTGCGGGTATGTTCATAGGTGTCCAGTTTGTGAAAGCCCTTTATTTTTTGATAAAGAAAAAAACATCTTATTCTGTTCAACCTGCGGGCATGAGGAAGAGCCTATTGAAAGTTGTCCGCGTTGCGGAAGCCTGTCTCTTCTTTATCTTGGATACGGCATTCAAAAACTGTCTTATTCCTTAAAGTCTTCTTTTAAGGAAGCAAATCTCATTATTATAGAAGGTGGAGAAGAGACCATCTATGATTCAACTAAGTTTAAAAAGACTATTTTCTTAGGCACAGAGGCGATTTTTTCACATTTGAAGTTCGATGATGTTGCACTTGTTGCATTCGTTAGCGCAGATACTTTCTTGAATGGAGATGAATTTAATACATCATTTGAAGCCTTTAAATATTTAAGGCAATCTGCATTTGAAATATTCCCCAGGGATATTTTTATCCAGACTTACGAAAAAGATAATTATATACTTGAAAACTTTAAAAAGGATAATGAACTTGGATTTATCAAAACCGAATTATCATTTAGATATGAATTATATTACCCACCATTTGCCTATTTATATGAAATTAGATTTAGTGAGCGGATTGATAGGGGCTTATTAAAACTTGATGATCCTGATGCAAAAGTTTACGGACCTGCTGAGAGAATAGAGGATGGCAAAAAGTTCTATGAGATTAGTATAAGAACAAAATTAAAGCCAAAAGAATTTTACAATAGTTTAAGCGAGATTAATCAAAAGAGAATTAGATCTTTAAGAGTTTATCCTGCACCATCAATTGTAGATTACAAAGACTTTTGAAATTTGATTTACTAAAAGAGGGGGTATGTCCACCCCCTCAAATAATTTTTTTATTGTGATCCAAGCACAACTTCAAAGTTCATTATCTTACCGTTTCTTGATACAGTAATATTAACCTTGTCGTTTGGCATATAGTTTCTTATTGTTGAAATAAGGTCATCTGAAGTCTTAATTGCCTTATCATTAACTGCAGTTATAATATCGTATTTTCTAATGCCAGCGATATATGCTGGACTTCCTACAACTACATCTGCAACAAATGCGCCTTCTGTATATTTTATGTTATACGCATTTGCAAGTTCTTGCGTCATTGTTGTAACTTTAACTCCTAAGTAGGGCCACTTAACGCTTCCAGTTTTTAAAATGCTATCTATAACCCTTTTTGCCGTATTTGAAGAAACAGCGAATCCCAATCCCTGTGCATTTTGATATATCATCGTGTTTATACCTATTACTTCGCCTTTAAGGTTTACAAGAGGCCCACCGCTATTCCCAGGGTTTATTGCAGCGTCTGTTTGAATGACTCCATACATTGTGCTATCGCCTGTATCTATATTCCTTTCGACTGCAGAGATCACGCCAAATGTAACAGTATGGTCTAATCCATAGGGGTTTCCGATTGCAATTACGAATTCACCAACCTTGGCTTTTGAAGAGTCTCCAAGTGTTGCTGTAGGTAAATCTGTTGCATTAATTTTTACAAGTGCAAGGTCTGATGTTGGGTCTGTTCCCAAAACCTCCCCTTTATATGTTTTTCCATTTGAAAGAGTTACCTCAATCTTTGTTGCGTCTGCTATTACATGGTTATTAGTTAGAATAAGCCCATCACTTCTAATAATGACACCCGAACCTAAACCTTGCTGAGGAATAATCTGGAAAAAGAATGGATCGATAATCTGTGTAGTAGAAACAATTCTTACAACTGCAGGGGAAATTTTGTTTGCAACTTCTTCAACCTGGCTTTGTATATCTACAAGATTTGTAGGTACTTGAACAGTTGTTTGATTTGACCCTGTTTGAGTACCAATTGATTGATTTGCAACCCATGGGAAAAGCGCTGGACTTTTAAATACGATAAAAGTGCCAAAAATTCCTCCGATAATGCTTCCAATGATGATACCTACAACAAGGTAAACAATCCAACTTCTGTGTTCCTGGTGTTCAAATTCATCCATATTCTCACCTCCGCTAATAAAATTATATACTTAATCGCAAAGATTTTACAGATAAATTGTGAATAAATTATGAATATGCTACTCTTCGAGCATCTTTTCTTTAATTTCTTTGACTGCCTTATCAATCTTAATGCGAAGGTATCCGAGGTTTACTTTTCTTGTGGAAACTACTGCAAGGAAACCGTTGCCAATAGAAGAGAAAATTATAAAATCTGTTTCTGTTTCAATAAGAACGTGTTTTACTTTCCCTGAGCCAAGTACCTTTGCGGTTGTTACACTATTTCTGAAACTTGTTGCACACATTCCTGCAACTGCATCGGGATCAAGGTCCTGTGGAAGTTTTGCTTCAACTATTAAGCCATCTGTACTTACAACTGCAACACCTCTAACTCCTTCCATTTGTGCAAGCTCATTTAGTATGTTGTCCATTTGTTCCTCCCCTTCCTTGCATTATTTCAATGCAATGCGGTATTGCTTCTTTTATTACATTAAGTGATTCGATCGCTCCTTTTGGATTGCCTGGTAAATTTATTATCAGGGTATCATTTCTTATTCCAGAAATGCCCCTTGAAAGAATTGATGTCTTTACACTTTTAAAATTTTCCATTCTCATCGCTTCTGAAAAACCAGGCATTTCTTTTTGTATTACATCTCTTGTTGCTTCAGGTGTCACATCTCGCTTTGAAGGTCCTGTCCCTCCGCTTGTTAAAATTAAATCTACTTTCAGAACATCTGCATAATAAATCATTTTGTCTCTTAGAAGCTCTCTTTCATCGGGGACAATGGAAGCGTCGATTAAAATCCATCCTTCATCCTCGACGAACTTTTTCAAAAGCGGTATTGTTTCATCTTTGTTTATGCCTGCGCTTCTTGTGTCGCTTGCAATGATTACTGCAACCTTTAGTTTATAGTCATTCATATATTAATGATACCAAAAATTTCCAATATTCAAATATAATTTTGTATGGATTACTTTAAAACGATAATATCGGTTTATGAGTGTGGTTCTACAATGGACCTTGCGAAGTCCTTAAGTGATGTTTTTAAACCTCCCTATGTTATTCGTTCTTATACACAGACAAAGGGAAGAGGTCAATACGGTAGAAGTTGGGATTCAATGCTTGGTGGATTATTTTTTACAGAGGCACTCTTATTGGAGAATATTCTTGGCTTTTCGACATTTCTTTCAATTCCTATTATGAGAGCAATTAAAAAGTATGTTAAAGATGTAAAGGTTAAATGGCCTAATGATATTGTTGTTGGGAGGAAGAAACTCGGCGGCATACTTGTTGAAAGGAGTAATTTAACCTATGCAGGAGTTGGAATAAATGTTTGTAATGATATATCCTCTATTTCTAATATTGCGGTAAGGATTTGTGATTTTGCGAATATTAATCAAACGGCTCTCTTCTATGAAATCCTGGAAGAGGAAACGCAACTTTTAGGTGAATTTGTAAGAAATGGTTTCCAGAATTTCGTAGAGGAATACAACAGAAATCTTGTTTTTATTAATGAGGAAATTCAAATAGAATCTGACCGAATTTATAAGGGAGTAGTTTTAGGCGCAGGAAAAAATGGAGAATTGCTTCTTGAAACCCATAACGGAGTTGCAGAAATATATAGTGGAACTGTTCTAAACTTTTATGAAGAAACTTTAAAAATATAGTTATATTTTTAACAAAAACTTATTGATTTTTGTTCATGAATTTGTTATAATTTTTATGTATTTTTTAAAAAATCTATGGGAGGTAGATGATGTCAATTGATGACAGACTAAAGGAGCTTGAGGAAAAGAAAAGTAAGATTAAAAATTTAGACCCTCAGGTTGTCGAAAAGCAGCATCAAAAAGGTAAACTTACTGCAAGGGAACGCATTGATCTCCTGCTTGACCCTCACACATTTGAGGAATTTGACCCATTCGTAAAAACTCGTTCTACTTATTTTGGTTTGGACAAGAAGTTTATTCCTGCAGATGGTGTTGTAACAGGAATTGGCAAGGTTAACGGGAGAAGAGTTGCAGTTTACTCACAGGACTTTACTGCTCAGGGCGGTTCGCTTGGAGAGATGCACGCACTTAAGATCGTGAAAATGCAGGAACTTGCAATGAAACTTGGAATTCCGTTTGTTGCAATGAACGACTCTGGTGGTGCAAGAATCCAGGAAGGAGTTGACTCATTAAGAGGGTATGGCGAAATTTTTATAAGAAATGTTAAGGCGTCGGGCGTAATTCCGCAGATTTCAGTCCAGTTAGGACCTACAGCAGGAGGAGCGGTTTACTCTCCTGCGCTTATGGACTTTATTATTATGACTGAAAAGGCAACAATGTACATTACTGGACCTAATGTAGTTGAGGCAGTAACAGGCGAGAAAGTAACCCACGAACAGTTGGGTGGTGGAATTGTTCACAATGAAAAAAGCGGTGTTGCTCACTTCCTTGCAAAGGACGATGAGGAAGCAATAAATATGGTTAAGGTGCTTCTTTCGTACCTTCCAGATAACTACTTGCAGGATCCTCCTGTTGTCGAGACGACTGATTCAACCGAAAGAGAAACCCCTTCTCTTCTTCAAATTGTTCCTGAAGAACCAAATGTTCCCTTTGATGTTAAGGAAGTTATAAAAGAGGTAGTTGATGAAGGAAGTTTCTTTGAAGTGCATGAGGATTTTGCAAGAAATGCAGTCGTAGGTTTTGCGAGAGTCGGTGGTAGAACTGTAGGTATTGTTGCAAATCAACCCGCCTATCTTGCAGGTGTACTTGATATTAATTCTTCAGATAAGATTGCTCGTTTTGTTAGATTCTGCGATGCCTTTAATATTCCTCTTGTCACATTTGTTGATACGCCAGGCTATATGCCAGGAACTGCACAAGAACATGGTGGAGTAATAAGACATGGAGCAAAAATTCTTTATGCATATTCAGAGGCAACTGTTCCAAAAATTACAGTGATTATGAGAAAGGCTTACGGCGGTGCATATATTGCTATGTGTTCCAGGCATCTTGGTGCTGATGCAGTATTTGCATTCCCGCAGGCAGAAATTGCAGTAATGGGGGCAGAAGGTGCAGCAAATATCATATTTGCAAAAGAAATCGAGTCTGCAGAAAACCCAGAAGAAATGAGGAAAAAGAAGATTGAAGAATATAGATCACAATTCTCCAACCCTTATTTAGCGGCAGAGAGAGGTTATGTTGATGATGTAATTAATCCAAAAGACACAAGAAAAGTTTTAGCATATATGCTTGATTTCCTTAGATCTAAGCATGAAGACCCCGTCCCAAAGAAACACGGGAACATTCCTTTGTAGGAGGGTGTATGAACTCCCAAATAGTTGAAGGACTTTTACTTGGAGTATATGGAATGCTCCTTACAATTTTTATACTCTTTCTACTTGGTCTTGTAATTTATCTTTTCAAATTTTTAAATCTCAGCCCCAAAGAAGAGAAAGTCGAAGAAGAGTTGGAAGGCTCTGGCTATAAGGAAACAACTACAGTAACTGATAAGAAAATGGTTGCTATCTCGGTTGCTCTTGCAAAGTATTTTTCAGAGAAAGAGTCTCATGGAGAGACCAAAGTAGTTCAATCAACAAATACATTTTTAAAATCAATAAAGGAGAAGAGGTGGAAAAATGGGTAAGATTTATCGAATAAGAGTAGATTCTGAAGTTTACGAAGTCGAGATCGATGAAGTCTTAAAGGGAAGTGTTCATAAGGCAACAAAAGAAGTAAAACCTGAAGAAAAGAAAGTTGTAGAAACCATTAAGGATAAAAGCATCCCACAGCAAACACAACCTCTTAAGAAAGTTGACGAAAAGAAAGAAGAAACCGTTGAACCTGTTGAAAATAATGCCGAGTACATCTTAGCGCCTCTTCCAGGAAAAGTTCTTAAAGTTATGGTTAATCCAGGAGATAGTGTTAAGAAAGGTGATGTCCTTTTGACTATTGAAGCTATGAAAATGGAAAACGAAATTTTTGCAGGATTTGATGCGAAGGTTGCTGATGTTTATGTGAAACCAGGGGATAAAGTTGAAACAAATAAGAAATTAATAAAGTTAGTGAGGTAGATATGAGCGGTATTTTAAACATACTATCTCTTTCTGGATTTACTGCTTTAACCTGGAAAGAAGTTGTAATGCTAATAATTGGACTTGTGCTAATATATATTGCTATTTTTAAAGATGCAGAGCCTCTTTTGTTACTTCCTATTGGTTTCGGCGTTTTACTTGCAAACCTCCCACTTTCAGGAATAACTGAACCACCAAACGGTTTTTTCTATATTCTGTATAAGTCGCTTGTTGAAACAGAACTCCTACCAATAATCATTTTTATGGGAATTGGTGCAATGACGGATTTCGGACCACTTATTGCAAACCCGTGGACAGTCCTTATGGGTGCTGGTGCTCAGCTTGGTATCTTTATTGCATTGCTTTTTGCGCTTTTGCTTGGCTTTAACATTAAGGAAGCTGCATCCATTGGAATCATTGGTGGTGCAGATGGTCCTACTGCAATTTACACTACCGTAAAACTTGCCCCTCACTTGTTAGGTCCTATTGCTGTTGCCGCTTATACATATATGTCTTTAGTTCCCATTATACAGCCCCCAATAATGAGACTCCTTACAACAAAAAAGGAAAGAAGTGTCGTAATGTCTCAGTTGAGGCCAGTTTCAAGACTTGAAAAAATAATTTTTCCTATTGTTGTAACAATACTCGTAGGTCTTTTGTTCCCTCCTGTTGCTCCTCTTATTGGTGCCTTGATGCTTGGAAACATCTTTAGAGAATCTGGAGTTGTTGAAAGACTTGCACATACTACAGCAAACGAATTAATAAATATTGCAACAATTTTCCTTGCAACAACAGTTGGCTCAACAATGAAAGGTGAGACATTCCTGAATTTAAAAACTATCGAAATAATAGTGCTTGGTGTTGTTGCTTTTGGCGGTGGAACTGTAGGGGGGCTTCTTATTGGTAAACTCTTCTATATCTTTTCAGGCGGAAAGGTTAATCCCCTTATTGGTTCTGCGGGAGTTTCAGCTGTCCCTATGGCAGCAAGGGTGTCTCAGAAAGTTGGTCAGGAAGAAAACCCAGGAAACTTCCTTCTTATGCATGCAATGGGTCCGAATGTCTCAGGAGTAATAGGGACTGCGGTTGTTGCAGGAATCCTTATAACACTTCTTACGCATTAAATTGATATATCAAAATGCTTAAAGGGCGGAGGAATTTCCTCCGCTTATTTTTTTATTTGCAAGCCTGAAACGCAGATTTATGCTGTTTGCATAACTAACACTTTCGTCACCTATTTTTTTCTTTGCTTTATCTAAGGCACTTACCAGCTTTTCATTTTTGTCTTCTTTGTGCTCGAAAAGTGTATATGGTGTCTCACTCAGATTCCTTGCAGTTACCCCAAGAAGGCGAACCTTCTGTCCGTTGTATATTTCAAAAAATAATTTAAGCGCTTCTGTATAAATTTGAGAATCGAGATTTGTTTTTTCTATGTTTTTGCTGTGGGAGAATGTAGAGAAATCCTCATATCTTATTGTTAATGTAAGTCGCTCGGTAAGAAGATTTCTATTTCTCAACCTGTAACACACATTTGAGGAAAGCCTCCTTAAAACCCCTTTTATTATTTCAATATCATCTGTATCGAAGTCCAGAGTTGTGGAGTTTCCTATGGATTTTTCATCATCTCTTTCGTATTCTGGTATAACTTCTGAATTATCAATGCCGTGTGCTGCGTTGTATATGAATAATCCGTATGTGTGAAATGCCTTGATTAGTTCGTTTAATTCTATATTTTGTAGTTCTGCAATTGTTTCCACATTAAATTTCTTTTTTAATGCCTCTTCTATTTTCTTACCAATACCAGGGATTTTAGAAACGGGAAGTTTTTTTAAAAAATCATCTACTTCTTCCTTTGTAATAACAAGCAAGCCGTTTGGTTTTGCTTCTTTAGAAGCCATTTTTGCAATAAGTTTATTATAACTTATACCAATAGTAGAGGGAAGTAAATATTTTTCAAAGATTTCTTTCTTTATTTTTATACCTATTTCTCTTGCAGAGTTATAATCTTTTGCAGCATATGTAAGGTCTAAAAACGCTTCATCAATAGAGAACCTTTCAACATTTGGCGCATAATGTACGAGAATTTCATAAATGCCATCCGAAATTTTTTCGTATAAGGAAGCATCTCCCTTAACTAAGATAAGACCTGGAAATAACTTGAGTGCTTCTTTTACAGGCATTCCTGATTTTATACCGTAGGCGCGTGCTTCATATGATGCTGTTGCAATGACAGACCTGCCGTCAGGATGGTTTGTTACCCCTATTGGCTTTCCTTTAAGCCAGGGTCTTTTTACCTGTTCTACAGATGCAAAGAATGCATCCATATCAATATGCGCAATAATCCTTTCCATACACTAAATTATACGAAAATATGTTCGTGTGTCAAGACAGTGAAAATTGTGCATTAATGCTTGAAATCGTATTGAATTTTTAAATTAATTGTTATAATTTAATGTAGAAACCAAAAAGAAAGGAGGCTAATATGAATAACAATGTTGACACGGTAGGCGCCATACTTAACTGGTTGTTCTGGATTTTTATCATTTATTCTATTCTTTCGCCGATGTTGCATCAGAAAAACCTTGAACTTCAGAGATTAGACCTTATAAGAAAATTTGAACAAAAAAGAAAGTCGAGGGTGATACTTCTCATTCACAGACAGGAAACGATGAGTTTGCTTGGTATTCCTATAAGCAGGTATATAAGTATCGAGGATTCCGAAGCGATACTTCGTGCTATTAGACTTACACCACCCGAAATGCCTATTGATATTATTCTTCACACCCCAGGAGGACTTGTGCTTGCAACAGAGCAGATAGCGCAGGCACTTGTGAAACATAAAGGGAAAGTAACTGTCTTTGTTCCTCATTACGCAATGAGTGGCGGAACTATGCTTGCCCTTGCTTCAGACGAGATTGTAATGGATGAAAATGCCGTCCTTGGACCTGTTGATCCTCAAATTGGTAATTATCCTGCAGCATCAATACTTAAGGTTGTAGAAGAGAAAAACAAAGACAAAATAGATGATGAAACTCTTATTCTTGCAGATGTGTCAAGGAAGGCTCTTGTGCAGGTAAAGGATTTTGTAAAAAAACTTCTACTTGCAAACGGAAGGTCAGAAGAAGATGCAGAGAGAATTGCAACTATGCTTAGCGAAGGAAGATGGACTCATGATTATCCTATAACTTTTGAACAGGCAAAGGAAATTGGATTGAATGTTTCATCTGATATGCCTAGAGAGATTTATGAACTTATGGACCTTTACCCGCAGAATCCTTCTATGAGACCATCGGTTCAGTATGTCCCTCTTCCATATAAAGCACCAGAAAGAACTGCGCCTCAAAAACCTCAAAAATGAGTGATGAAAATATTTCTTTAGTTGAAGGTATTATACGGGCAATAATAGGTGTTGCAATTTTTATTGCAGGATATAAAATAAACGATTTTATCATGCGATACGAGAGCGTGGGCTATCCACGCTCTTTTATTTTCAATACTATTTTCAGGTATCGAGATGTTCTTCAGATTTTATGTTTCTTTTTTGGGTTTGTACTTTTCTTTACTGGAATTACGAGGTTTTCACCTCTTAAGAAACTCTTTTTGAGAAGATAATTCTTGTTCCTAAAAATTCTATTACATAAAATGTTTGAGTTTTCTTAAAACCTAATTTGTTAAAAGCTTTTTGGGATGCGATATTATTTTCCTCGATCTCGACATGTGCTATTTTATAGCCTAAATCTTTGTATTTGTCTATAACATATCTTACCTCGCTATATATGGAAGACCTTCCTCTGAATTTTTCGAATGTGAAACAGTCATAGAAATAGATCTCGCCTTCTTTTAATTTGAAAAGACTAAACCTAAAGGGTCTATCGGAGAAGAAGCAATAGGAAGCAAATTCATTATCAATAAATGTTACAACCATTTTATGCCTTGCTACAAACCTGAATTTTATTTCGGTTAATTTATCGTTTCCAAATGTATTTGTTATTTTATTTAGAATAGAGGTATCTAAATCGCTAAAGGATGTAAAAATCTTATGAACAAAATTTTCGTGGATCTTTAAATCTTTAACTTCATTTAAACTAAGCGTGTAATGATTAATAGTTTTTATTGCAGGCACAATCTATTATAATGTAAAAGTGAATGAAAATTTAGATTTATTTAGAGAAGTAATTGATAAAACTTTAGAAAGTTTGCCACAAGAACTCAAAGAGCAGATTAAAAATTTAGAGTTTATCGTTTTAGAAGCTCCAACTGAAAGTTTCGTTGAAAGTCATGGTTTCAAAGGACAGATCCTTTTGGGGCTTTATGTTGGTGTTCCCCTGAACAAAAGAGGCGTAAATTATAACTGGGTATTGCCTGATAGGATTTATATTTTTATGAACCCCATAATCTACTTTGCAAACCTCGAAGGAATAGCGATAGAGGAGAAGATTAGAAAAGTTGTCCTTCATGAGATCGGGCATTACTTTGGAATGGGCGAAGACAACTTAAGAAGGCTTGGAGTTTATTAAAAACACTTTATAATAAGTTGGCATGAATTGAAAGGTGGTGGGTGATGGAGATCGAAAATCATCCTATTCTCCAGTTCAGGAGAGTAGGCAGTGTAAAATTTTCTTTTGAAGGTAAAACTATCGAGGCTTACGAAAACGAGCCAGTTGCTATGGCTCTCTACCGAAATGGAATTGATGTATTTTCAGAAAGTCCCAAATTACACCGCCCAAGAGGTATGTTCTGTGCAATAGGGAAGTGTTCCTCCTGTCTTATGGAAGTTAACGGGATTCCAAATGTTCGAACCTGCATCCTTGTTGCGCAGGAAGGGATGGTTGTAAAAAGGCAAAAAGGATTCGGTGGATTGCCAAAGGATTCTTATCAATTTAAAAATGCGGAGACTCTATATCCGACGGTTCTAATTGTCGGTGCAGGTCCTGCAGGATTAGAGGCAGCTATAACTCTTCGAAAAAGGGATGTTTCGGTGTTGCTCCTGGATCAAAACCCGAATTTAGGTGGTCAACTTATAAAACAAACGCATAAGTTTTTCGGCTCTAAAAAAGAGCGTGCTGGAACTCGTGGAATAAAGATTGCTTCCGAACTCATTAATGAATTGCAAACGCTCAACACGCAATATCTTACTAATACTACAGTTTTTGCATACTATCCTGATGAGAACCTTGTGCTTGCATTTTCAGACAATAAACTTTTAAAGATCTACCCTAAATTTACGATTTTTGCAACGGGGGCTTCCGAAAAAATGGTTCCGTTCGAAGGAAACGACCTTCCAAATGTTATGGGGGCGGGGGCTGCGCAAACCCTTATGAATGTCTACGGTATTAAAATTGGGGATAATATCCTTGTTGTAGGGGCTGGTAATGTTGGGCTTATTGTTTCGTATCAACTATTGCAAGCAGGTATGCATGTTAAGGCAATAATTGAAGCTACAAGCAAAATTGGTGGATATTTTGTGCACGCTGCAAAAGTAAGGCGTTTTGGTGTGCCAATTTATACGCAAACTACCATTAAAAAAGCAATCGGTAACGGGAAAGTGGAGAAAGTTGTTCTTGCAAAATTAAACGAGAATTTTGAGGAAATTGAAGAGTTTGAAATGGATGTTGATGCTGTGCTTCTATCAGTTGGGCTTCAGCCTTCATATCAACTTCTTGCTCAGGCAGGATGTGAATTAAAATATGTCCCATCTTTAGGTGGGTATGTTCCGTTGAGAAGTAATGAATTTGAAACTACAAAGAAAAATATCTATGTTGCAGGAGATGTAAGCGGCATTGAAGAAGCATCAACTGCGATGCTTGAAGGTAAGATTGCAGGTCTATCAATCTTAAAGAAATTAGGCATTGAAGTAAATACTGATTTAAAGGAAACACAGGAAGATCTTGAAAGACTTAGAAGCAGTCCTTTCTCCAGAAAGATCGTTGAGGGTTTAAGGGAGGTAATGTATGAGTGATTTCTTGAAGACAGGCTATCTTACAAAGGAAGATATAATTTCTAATTTTCCTACAATAGAGCAAATCTCTAAGCATGCAGTTGCTATAAGCGAATGTGTGCAAGAGATCCCTTGTAATCCCTGCGTTTCTTCGTGCCCAACCGGTGCAATTTCTATGGATGATATAAAAGACCCGCCAAAAATTAACTATGAGGCGTGTATTGGTTGTGGAAAATGTGTAATGGTATGTCCAGGGCTTGCGCTGTTTCTTGTTAGAAAAAACGATTCAGATTACGAAGTTACATTGCCTTACGAGATGTTACCTCTTCCCAAAAAGGGAGATGAAGTGTATTTGCTTAATCGACTTGGAGAAAGAGTAGGGGTTGGTTTAGTTACTAAGGTTATTAAGGTTGAGCGTGATACCCAATCTTCAATTGTAACCGTCTCATTTAAAGAGCAGGACTTAATTTATGAAGTGAGAAATATAGAGGTAATCCATGGATAAGAAAAATGTAATTATCTGCAGATGTGAAGATGTAACATATGAAGATATTATCAAAGCGTATAACGAAGGATACAGGGATATCGAGTCCCTGAGAAGACATCTTAAAGTAGGAACGGGTCCCTGCCAGGGAAAGACATGTATTCCGCTTCTGCAAAGAATTCTCTTTGAACTCAACAAAGAATTTCCACAAAATGTTACTGTTCGTCCACCTGAAACACCGGTCCCATTTGGCATCTTCTTAAAGGAGGAGAAAAAATGAAAAACTATGATGTTTTGATAATCGGTGGTGGCATAACTGGGCTTTCAACTGCATACTATCTTGTAAGAAACGGTGTAAAGAATGTTGCGATCGTTGAGAAAAATTATGTTGGCTCAGGTTCAACAGGGCGATGTGGCACAGGCATAAGACAGCAATTTACAACAAGAGAACATATTGTACTAATGAGAGAGTCAGTAAAAATCTGGCAATACTGGGAAGAAAGTTTACCTTTGCCTATCCACTTCAGGCAGGGTGGGTATCTGTGGCTTTTAAGAAGTGAAAAGGCACTTGAGGAGTATAAAAATCATGTAAAACTCCAGAATTTGTTTGGTGTGCCAAGTAGAATCATTGGAAGAGAAGAGATAAAGGAAATTGTTCCTGATATAAATCTTGAGGGTGTTTTAGGTGCATCCTGGTGTCCGACTGATGGTTCTGCATATCCCCAGGATGTTCTTGATTCTTTAAGAGTTTTCTTGAAGGAAAATGGTGTTTCAATATTTGATTACGAAGAAGTTAAAGATTTTGTAGTTGTCTCGGGGAAAATTACAGAGGTTATCACGAATAAAGAGAGATATAATGTAGATGCAGTTTTGCTTGCAACTGGTGCAGATACAAAGAGATTAGTAAATAAATTGGATATTGATATCCCTTTAGAAAATTATAAACATCAAATAGTTGTTTCTGAGCCATTAAAGATATTCCTTTCTCCAATGGTTGTTGACGGTGCACTTTACTTTACTCAAACTTACAGAGGAAGGATTATTGGAGGTACTGATACAAATGAGCCTCCTCAAGATGACTTAACTCCGACATTTGCGTTTGTTGAAAAATTTACAGAAGAACTTTTGAGAGTTTTCCCAAAACTTTCTTCTGTAAGGCTTATGAGGCAGTGGGCAGGTTTTTATGTGGTATCACCGGATAAGCATCCGATTATTGGCCCAACGCCCATATCCAATCTTTACATTGGCACTGGTTATTCCGGGCATGGCTTTATGCTTGGTCCAATTGTTGGAAAACTTCTTGCTCACTACATTACGCATGGGATGTTTTTCCTTGAAGAGGCAAACAACCTTACTCTTGATAGGTTTAAAGAAGGAAAGTTGATTGTCGAAAAGGCTGTAATCGGATAAAAATTTTTGTAAAAAAATCATTAAAAATCTTGTATAAAGTAAAAAGTTTTGTATAATAATTTGACAAAAAATTTTAAAATGGATAAAGATAAAGAATTACTTGAAAGTTACAGAGTTGTTGTAAAAGCACTAAAAGAATTTTTCGGCGAAAATGTCGAGATAGTATTGCATACACTTATTGATAACCAATCGACAATAATTGCAATTGAAAACGGTCACATTACAGGGCGTAAAATAGGCGATTCGTTAACAGAGGCAGGAAAATATGTAATAGAGAAATTAAAAGGTGGTCTTGATTACTTTGGTCCTTACGAGAGCCTCTCTTACAAGAGGAAAAAACTTCGTTCGATTACGATAGGCATCAGAAACAGAAATAACGATTTGATTGGTCTTCTGTGTCTGAATATGGATCTTTCAAACATAGAAGTGATGAATAAATTTACATCATTCTTTCTCACATTCCAGGAATCAAAGAGAGAAGTCCTCAGTAAAATTACTTCTCTTGATTACGATGAAGCAATAGAGCGTGCTTTCAATGAGGTTTATTCGATTCTTTCTTCAAAAAGCTCTTCTAACAAAATTGATAATTTTACTATTGTTTCTGAACTTTACAGGCGCGGATTTTTTAAACTCAAAAATTCAGTAAGTTTTGTAGCAAACAAATTAGGCATTTCAATTTACACAGTCTATGCCTACTTAAGAAAATTAGAGAAAGGGGTGTAGGATGAATCTTCAAGAGTATCAATCAAGGGAATTTTTTAAGAAGTTTGGCATTCCTGTCGTAACCGGGGAGGTTGCAAGCACACCCGAGGAGGCGTTGAGTGTTGCAAAGAGAATAGGGCTGCCTGTTGTATTAAAAGTGCAAGTCCTTGTTGGAGGGCGTGGCAAGGCAGGTGGTGTAAAGGTTGCAAAGACAGAGGACGATGTTGTAAAAATTGCAAATGAACTTCTGTCGATGGAGATAAAGGGTTTAAAGGTTAAAAAACTTCTTGTTGCAAAGGCTGTAAATATTCTTAAAGAATTTTATGTGGGTTTTACAGTTGATAGGTCAAGCAAAAGAAATGTGTTGATTGTTTCTGACGCAGGTGGAGTTGATATAGAAGAAGTTGCAAAAAATTCACCCCAAAAGATCTTTAAAATTTATGTTGATCCTATTATGGGTTTGTTTTCCTATGAAGCGAAAAAAGCTTCAATTCATTTAACTAAAGATGTAAATATTGCACCGAAGATTGCAGACACAATTGAAAAGTTGTACAAAGTATACATATCGCTTGATGCAAATCTTGCAGAGATTAACCCTCTTGCAGTAGTCGAGGGTAATGAAGTATTAGCGCTTGATGCAAAAGTTTCTGTTGACGACAATGCAATGTTTAGGCACCCCGAACTTGAGGGACTTTATGAGCCTTCTGAGGAAGAAAAGCTTGAACTTGAAGCAAAATCAAAAGGCTTTACATATATAAAACTAAACGGCAATATCGGTTGTCTTGTTAACGGTGCAGGGCTTGCTATGGCTACTATGGACCTCATTAAGCTTTTCGGAGGAGTTCCTGCAAATTTCCTTGATATTGGAGGCTCATCTTCTCCTGAAAAAGTAGCAAGTGCAATAGAAATGATTACAAGAGATAAAAATGTAAAAGCAATTCTCATAAATATCTTTGGTGGAATTACGCGTTGCGATGATGTTGCAAATGGGTTATTAAAGGCGCTTGAAATGACCAAGGTAAATGTTCCAATAGTTGTTAGGCTTACTGGCACAAACGAGGATAAGGCACGAGAAATTCTTAAAGATACACCTCTTATCTATACCGATTCAATGGTTGATGGCGTAAAAAAAGTAGTGGAACTTGTAAAGTGAGAAAGGGGGATTTTCTATGAGTATTCTGGTTGATGAAAATACAAAAGTAATAGTGCAGGGAATAACCGGAAGAGATGGTTCTTTCCATGCAAAAGCAATGCTTGACTATGGCACAAAAGTTGTCGGTGGGGTTACGCCATATAAAGGTGGAAGCGATGTTTATGGTATCCCTGTTTTTGATACTGTTGAGGAGGCAGTTAACAAAACTTCCGCAAACGCAACTGTTATTTTTGTCCCGGCAAAGTTTGCAGAGGATGCAATATATGAAGCAGTAAACGCAGGCATAAAACTTATTGTTACTATTACGGAAGGAATACCTGTACAGAGCATGATAAAGGCAGTTGAATATGTCAATATGAAAGGGGCAAGACTTATAGGACCAAACTGCCCTGGTATAATCTCCGTTGGGAAAGCAAAACTCGGCATAATGCCTGGAAATATTTTCAAGAAAGGTCGGGTCGGTGTTGTTTCAAGGTCTGGCACACTTACATATGAAATAGTTAAGCACATCTCTGATAGTGGCTTAGGGGAAACTACTGCAGTTGGTATTGGAGGAGATCCTGTCATTGGAATGAAGTTTATAGATATTTTGAAGGAGTTCAAAAATGACCCCGAGACAGAGGCAGTAGTTCTTGTTGGTGAAATTGGAGGGTCTGACGAGGAAGATGCGGCTGACTTTATAGAGAAAGAATTTAATAAACCCGTTGTCTCCTTTATTGCAGGAAGAGCATCCCCAAAAGGCAAAAGAATGGGGCACGCAGGTGCAATAGTTACACCAAATACACGCACAGCAGAGGAAAAAGTTGCATATCTTGAAAGTAAAGGTATACGTGTTGGTAAGACACCTGTAGAAGTTGCAGAAATTCTTAAGGAGATCCTTGGAAATGGCAAAAAATAATGTAATTATCAATAAAGAATTTTGTAAAGGCTGTGGAATTTGTGTTTCTGTTTGCCCTGCAAAGATTCTTCGCATAGGAGAGGATTTTAAGGTCGAAGTTACTGACACTGAAAAGTGTATGGGATGTGGAATGTGCGAGGTATACTGTCCCGACTTTGCAATTGTAATTAAAAAGGAAGTGAAAGCATGAAAGAACTTGTGATTTCAGGAAATGATGCAGTTGCATATGGTGCAATTTATGCTGGTTGTAGGTTCTTCGCTGGATATCCGATAACACCTTCAACAGACCTTGCGGAGAGGATGGCAAACCTTTTGCCTAAAAATGGTGGCGTTTTCATTCAGATGGAAGACGAACTTGGTAGCATTAGTGCAATAATCGGTGCATCCTTAGCAGGGAAAAAGGCAATGACTGCAACTTCAGGTCCCGGTTTCTCCCTTATGCAGGAGGGAATAGGTTTTGCAAGTTATTCAGAAATACCTGTTGTGGTGGTAGATGTGCAAAGGGTTGGGCCTTCGACTGGAATTCCAACCTATCCTGCCCAGGGTGATGTAATGCAAGCACGCTTCGGTACTCATGGGTCTCATCCAATTATTGTTGTTTATCCATACTCAGTTCAGGAATCCTACGAGCTTATTGTAGAGGCATTTAATCTATCTGAAAAATACAGAACTCCTGTAATTTTTCTTTCTGATGAAGTCATAGGTCATATGAGAGAAAAAGTTAGATTAACTCAAGATTTGAAAGTTTTTGAAAGGCAAAAACCCACAGTTCCAAAAGAAGAATATCTTCCTTATGATCCCAATTATGATATTCCTCCTTTTGCAAATTTTGGCGAGGGTTACAGATTTCATATAACAGGTTTAACGCACGACGAGACAGGATTCCCAACATCTAACCCGGTTAAGGCAGAGGCTTTAATAGAAAGATTGCATAGAAAAATATACAAAAATATAGATGACATTGGAAGATTTGAGACATTTTACGCAGATGATGCTGACTATCTTATTATTGCATATGGTGCAACTGCGAGGTCTGCAAAGGATGCAGTTATTGAGTTAAGAAAGAAAGGAATTAAAGCAGGACTATTAAGACCAATCACAATCTGGCCATCGCTTGAGAAACCTATAAGAGAAATTGCCGAGGGTAAGAAGGTTTTTGTTTTTGAGATGAATATGGGGCAATATGTGCTTGAGGTAGAGCGTATTATTAAGCGCAATGTAGAATTTTTTGGAAAAGAAAATGGAGAACTAATCACTCCAGAGGAGATGGAATTATGTATACAGAGATCTCTTTAGAAAACTTAAGAAGTAGCAAGCTTCCCCATATCTGGTGTCCCGGTTGTGGTAATGGGATAGTTCTTGGGGCAATTCTGAGGGCAATTGAGCGCTCCAAAATCGACAAGGACAAAATCGTGTTTGTTTCGGGGATAGGCTGCGCAGGCCGCTCTTCAGGTTATGTAAATTTCAACACCCTGCATACCCTCCACGGACGTCCCCTTGCATTTGCAACTGGTATAAAACTTGCAAACCCTGAACTTAAAGTGATTGTTGCAACAGGTGATGGTGACCTTGCTGCAATTGGAGGAAATCATTTCATTCATACTGCAAAAAGAAATATTGATATGACTGTTATAGTCTTCAATAACTTCACATACGGAATGACAGGCGGGCAAGTATCTCCTACAACACCCGATGGTGCTTATACTACAACAACACCCTATGGAGAAATTGAAGAACCGATGGACATTTCTTACCTTGCAGTTGCATCAGGTGCAACTTATGTTGCTCGTGAAACAATAGCAAGTCCGTTTGTGCTTGAAAAATATATCCTGAACGGAATCCTTCATAAAGGCTTTTCATTAATAGAGGCTGTTTCTTCTTGTGTAACCGAATATGGAAGAAGGAATAACCTTGAAGACCCAGCGGCATATATAAAGTGGTTGAAAGAAAAGTCAATGCCTTACTCAAAGGTTAATACGCTTTCAATAAAAGACGGAATTGTAGTAGGAGAATTTGTTAACGAAGAGAAAGAAGAATTCACGGAGAAATATTACGAACTTGTAAAGAAGGTGAAACCATGAGGAAAGAAATACGCATTGCAGGCTCAGGTGGTCAAGGTATTGTTCTTGCAAGCATTCTCCTTGCAGAAGCAAGTGGTATCTATGACGGGAAAAATGTTGTCCAATCGCAGGTTTATGGTGCAGCAGCCAGGGGAGAAATGTCAAAAGCGGATGTTATAATTTCTGATGAAGAAATTTATTTTCCAGAAGTACGAAGTCCAGATATCGTAATTACACTTAGCCAGGATGCATATGATGAATTTACGAATGGTCTTAAGGAAGGCTCTTTAGTAATCCTTGATGATTTTTATGTCCGCCATTTGAAAGATGGTATTAAAAACTTTCATTATCCAATAACTAAGGTTGCAATTGATATTACAGGCAGTAAAATTTCTTCGAATATCGTCCTTTTGGGGATACTTTCCGGATTAACAGGGGTTGTGACCTTAGATGCTCTTAAGAATGTTGTTAATGAGCGCTTTAAAAATAAAGGTGAGTTAAATATCAAGGCATTAGAAAAAGGATATGAATTAGGTGCAAAGGAGGCTTACGATGGAAAAACAAACTGAAGTTTCAAAGAAAGTTGAAACACATTCCCAACTCTCAAAAAAGGTGGGTTTCTTTGCTGGAATTCTTGTATTTCTTCTTGTCTTGCTTTTGAAGACCCCTCAAGGGATGCAAGTTGGAGCAAAAATTACCATTGGACTACTTCTCTGGATGGCTATATGGTGGGCAACGGAAGCAGTTCCCCTTCCAATTACTTCACTTTTGCCGCTTGTGATTCTACCTCTTTTTAAGGTTATCGGTGCAAAAGACATTGCAAAAAGTTATATGTCTCAAGAAATAATGCTTTTTGTTGGCGGTTTTTTTATCTCAGAAGCCCTTGAAGAGTCAGGATTGCATACGAGATTTTCTTTGTTTCTCATTGATAAAATTGGCACATCACCAAAGAAAATTATTCTTGCCTTTATGATTGCTGTTGGATTTATTTCGATGTGGATTTCAAATACAACCGCAACTGTAATGGCTTTGCCTATTGCCTTATCTATTATAGAGTTTTATAAAAGTCTGATTCATAAAGAAGGTCTTGCTGTTGATACAACTCCAGGTGAGTTTAAGTTTGCAACGGCGCTTATGCTTGGTGTTGCATTTGCTGCAAGTATTGGAGGAATGGGAACTCCAATAGGTACTCCTCCAAACATCATATTTATGAGTATGGCAAAGCAGATGTTTCCTAATGCACCTACTTTGAGTTTCCTTGACTTTACAAAGTTTGGGGTGATATTCATTGTGCTTTTCCTTCCTTTTACCTGGTTTATGCTTACATCAGTATTCTTCAAGCCAGGGTTCCCGGGACTAAAAGAAAGTAAGGAAGTTTTTGCAAACGAACTCAGGAAACTCGGGCAAATGAACAAGAAAGAAAAAATTGTTGCAACTGTTTTTGTTATTACTGTTCTTCTTTGGATATTCAGGGAAGATATTAATTTTGGAAGTTTCACACTTAAAGGTTGGTCAAGCCTTATTGGAGTTTCTAAATTTGTCCATGACTCAACTGTTGCAATTTTAGCATCTTTACTTTTATATATGATACCTGTTGACTTTAAAAAAGGAGAGACTGTTCTAACAGGAGAATCTGTGAAGAAATTACCCTGGGACATTATCCTTATATTTGGTGGTGGTCTTGCAATAGCAGATGCGATGGTAACAACAAAACTTGCCGATTTTGTTGGTTCAAAACTTGCCTTCCTTCAAGGAGTTAACCTTTTGTGGGTTATTTTCCTTGTAGGTGGAACAGGATTCCTTATTGCGCAGTTTACATCTCATACATCTGCTACATCTATATTTATGCCAATTGCAGGTGCTGTTGCAGTTGCAGCAAAAATTCACCCGTACCTTGTCATGCTTCCAACAACTTTTGCAATATCTCTTGCCTTTTCTCTTCCTGCTTCAACACCTCCAAATGTAGTCGTTATGACCGGAGGATATGTGAAAGTAAGAGACATGTTGAAAGCAGGGTTAACAATTGGATTGATTGGTTTAGTTATTCTTGTTTTCTATATGTACTTCATAGGAATTCCTCTTCTTCATATTGCAAGTATGCCTTATTAATAATTTAGATTTTCAATTCAAAAGGCCTTGATTAAGTCAGGGCCTTTTTTTATTGACTTTTATTTTTTTATTGATAAAATTTGAAGATAAGGAGGCAATTTTATGGAAATATTTGAGGATTTGAAAAGAGATTTTGAAGAGCAAATTAATAAAATTAAAAACTTAGATGAATTAAGACAAATAGAAATTTTTTTCCTGGGCAAGAAGGGTAAGATTCAAGAACTCTTCAAGCAAATTAAAAGTGTTCCAGAAAATGAAAGAAAGGAGTTTGGCGAAAAAGTAAACAACTTAAAAGAATACATAGAAAATTTAATAACCGAAAAAGAGAAAGAGTTATCAAATATTTTAAGGGAAGAAAAACTTAGAAGTGAAGCAGTTGATGTAACTGCGCCTGGACTAATCCTGGAAAAAGGAACAGAGCACATTCTAAATAAAGTAATTGAAGAGGTAAAATCCATTTTTATTTCGATGGGTTTTGATGTTTTTTCAGGCCCAGATATAGAAAGCGATTATTACAATTTCGAGGCTTTAAATATACCTGAACATCATCCTGCAAGAGATATGCAGGACACATTTTATCTTGCAGAAAAGATGCTTTTGAGAACTCAAACATCACCAATGCAAATCCGAACAATGGAAAAGCAAAAGCCACCTATAAGGATGATAGCGATTGGAAGATGCTACAGACGAGATGCACTTGATAGTTCGCACTCCCCTCAATTTCATCAAATCGAAGGTCTTGTTGTAGATAAAGGCATTTCTTTTGCAAATCTTAAAGCAACGCTTTCTGAGTTCTCAAAGAAGATGTTTGGAGAAAACACGAAAGTTAGATTCACTCCTTCATATTTTCCTTTTGTTGAGCCTGGTGCAGAAACTTCAATTACATGTGTGATATGTGGTGGAAAAGGATGCCCTGTATGCAAATATACAGGTTACCTTGAAATGGGTGGCTCTGGTATGGTTCATCCTAATGTATTGAAAAATGTTGGAATAGATCCTGAGGAGTACCAGGGCTTTGCATTCGGCTGGGGCATTGAAAGAATTGCAATGGTAAAGTATGGTATTCCTGATATACGATACTTTTTACAGAATGATATGAGATTCTTAAAACAATTTTAAGGAGGCGATATGATAATTTCTTATAGGTTGCTTAAGGAACTTTTGGACTTTCCATATACGCCAAGTCAACTTGCAGATAAGTTGACTAACATTGGTATTGAGGTTGAAAAGGTTGAGAATGTTGAAAAAAAGTTTGAAGGAGTTGTAACAGCAAGAGTTGTTGAAATTTATCCAATTGAAGGAACGAAATTATTTAAAGCTAAAGTTGATACAGGAGATGGTGTATTTGATGTAATAACTGCAGCAACTAATGTAAGACAAGGCGACATTGTTCCATACGCAAGAGTAAATTCCAGAATAAGTGATGGAAGGGTAATCCAGGAAAAAGAATTTTCAGGACACATTTCTAAAGGAATGCTTCTTTCTTATAATGAACTTGGTCTTGATTCGGATTTGTTAAGTAACGATGAAAAGACAGGAATCCTTATCCTGCCCGAGGGAACACCAATTGGTATAAAATTTGAGGATGCATTTCCCGTTGAGGATACGCTTTTGGAATTGTCTCTTCTTCCAGATAGAGCAGATGCTTTTTATGCGCTTGGGGTTGCACGATGGGTTGAAATTCTCCTTGCAAGAGATGAAAAGCGCAGGGCAAACTTTGATAAGTTTAAATATGACATACTTGACGATAAGGATCTTCCTTTTACACCTTTTGTTGTCGAAATTAAAGATAGGGAACATTGCAGTTTCTATTCAGGAAGATTAATAAGCGGAGTTACAGTAAAGCAATCAAGTTATAACTTAAGGAAAAAGTTGTTCAGTTTAAGGATTCGTCCAATAAATAACATTGTTGATATTACTAATTTCGTTGCAAAAATGTACGGACAACCACTCCACGCCTTTGATTTTGATAAGTTAAAAGGAAAAATTGTCGTGCGACTTGCAAGAGATGGAGAAAAAATAGTAACGCTTGATGGCGTTGAAAGAGTCCTTACCTCAAAGAATCTTCTCATAACTGATGAAAGCGGTCCTGTTGCCCTTGCAGGAGTTATGGGGGGTCTTGGAACTGCCGTTACGAATGAAACCAAAAATGTTTTTCTTGAAAGTGCATATTTTACACCCTCGACTATATCCAAAAGCGCAAGAAGTTTGGGGCTTTTGACGGATGCGTCTTCACTTTTTGAAAAAGGAGTTGATCCTAAATTTACGGGAATTGCTTCTCTTGTTGCATCGAAGTTGATACTTGAGGAAGGGGGAGGTAAAGCCTATAAAGATAGCGTTGCAGATTTTAGATCGGAGAAAGAAAGCGTAAAAGTGCGTGTGAATAAGGTTTCAAGCCTGTTGGGTGAAGACATATCTAAGGAAGAAATTAAAAAGTACTTCGACATGGAAGGCTTTGATTATAAAGAAATTGAAAATGGATTTTTGGTTTCTGCTCCATCCTTCAGGCAGGATATCTCTATCGAAGAAGACCTTATTGAAGAGATAATACGAATGCGCGGATATAACGAGTTTTCGGAGAAGCCAATTGTTGCACCGCTAAGGAGTGGAAGTTTCGAACCAATCGTTAAGTTCAATATGGAACTTAGAGAGGTTCTTTTAAGGCTTGGACTGAATGAAATTGTGACATCAACTCTTACAAACAAAGAAATACTTTCTAAGTTTGGCTTATATGATGAAGAAAAAGTAATAAAAATTCTTAATCCTCTTACTGAAGATATGTCTCTTTTAAGACCGTCACTTTTTGTTGGAAGTTATGAAGTCGCCGTAAGAAACATAAATGTCCAGGAAGAAAATCTTGCGATGTTTGAAATAGGGAAGATATTCTTTAAGGACAACACGAATTTCAATGAAGAGTATCGCTTTTCTATATTCCTTAAAGGTAACAGAGTCTACAGGAATCCTTACGGGAAAACTTTGCCTTATGATTATTATTATTTAAAAGGACTTATTGAGGCGGTTTTTGAGGATTTTGGCATAAAGGCTGAGTTTAGAAAATCGAATTTCCCATATTTACACCCTTATAAGACAGCAGAAGTTTATTCAAACGGCGTTGTTTTAGGATACATTGGAGGTATTCATCCTGATATTCTGGAAGATGCATACTTTGCCGAATTAAATGTTAATAAAATTTTTGAAATGTCTTCTAAAAAAGAACACTTTTCTCAATTTTCAATTTACCCAGCAGTTAAGAGGGATATTGCAATAGTCGTAGATAAGGATACCGAGGAGTATAAGGTAAGAAAAGCAATACAGGATGTAAATATAAAAGAACTCAAAAGCATAGTCCTTTTTGATGTGTATACAGGCAAGCCGTTACCTCCCGATAAAAAGAACCTTGCCTACTCTCTTGAGTTTGTTTCTCTTGAAAGAACCCTTCAAGGGGCAGAGGTTGACGAGTTTATGAAAAAAATTGAGGATAGTATTTCAAGGAATGTTGGTGGTGTAGTTAGAAAGAATGAATAATTACAAGATTGCAAAAGAATTACTTGAGATAAAGTCGCTCCTTGAATTAAGCGGCGATATAAATAATGCATATGCTTTTGAAAATTCCGCTCTTTCTGTGCTTGCACTTGAAAAGCCTTTGATTAAATTCTCCAATATTGATTTTCTTCATCCTTTAGCAAAGGAAGAGATTTTAAATATCCTTGAACTTGGGTATTCTCCATTGAAAGAATCTCTTGAAGCAAGAATTCCAAAAGTCTTAAAGCAAATGGCATCGATTCCAGGAATTAGAGTAAACGATGTCCTTAAGTTGTATAATACGCTCAATATTGATTCTCTTTCCGACCTTGAGAGGTCTATTAAAAGCGGAAAAATTAAACGCTTTTTTTCAGAGAATTTTGAGGAGCAGTTGCGAAGGGCAATTTTTTATTATGAGAGTACCACAAAAGAATTAAGCCTTTTTTATGCATGCGCCTATGCAAATGCTATAACTTTGGCACTCGAAGACGCCGGAAACATAAGTGTTGCAGGAAGTGTAAGGAGGGGAAAAGAAGTAGTTAATAACATTGATTTTGTTTACGATTTTGACGAGCAGAATCTCCTTAAAGAAATAACTACTTCCTTTGATATTGTAAATTTTACAAGAAAGGGAAATTTAATCCAGTTTAGAGATATAGACGGAGTCCAGCTTAAATTTTATAAATTACCGAAGGAATTTTTCTATTCAGGTCTTCAGTACTATACCGGCTCAAAACAGCACAATAATGAAATTCAGAAAATTGCAAAGGCAAAAGGCTTTGAAATTTCAAAGAGTGGATTTGTGCTTTTATATGCTAATTCCGAAGAAGAATTTTATAGCAAATTATCTCTTCAGTATGTTCCCCCAGAACTCAGGGAAGGCGAAGAGGAAATCGATCTTGCGATTTCAAACTCAATCCCAAAACTTATTAATCTTACAGATATTAAAGGAGATCTTCATGTGCATTCTTCTTTTTCAGACGGTTTATCTACTATTTCAGAGTTGCACGAGGAAGGAGAATTTTTAGACTACGACTACCTTGCTATAACTGACCACTCAAAGGGGCTAAGAATTGCAAATGGCGTTTCGGGAAAACTTTACATAAAGGAAAGCGAACTTATTGATAGAATTAACAGCGCAAGATACAATCCGTTTCTTCTAAAGGGAATTGAAGCTGAAATAAACTACGATGGGTCTGTTGATGTTGACGAGATAATGATGAGCAAACTTGACTTTGCGATTGGAGGACTTCACCAGTTTTCGAATACACGTTTTGAAAATACAGAACGAGTGAAGAAAGCAATAAAAAGTGGTATAATTAATGTTGTAGCGCATCCAACAAATAGGATAATTTTTGTGAGAAAAAGTATTGAAGTTGACATTGGAGAAATTTTTGAGGCAGCCTCAAAATATGGTGTAAGTTTAGAAGTAAATCTATTTCCCAATAGGATGGATTTAAGTACTGGACTTATAAAAGAAGCAAAACGAGCTCATGTAAAATACTTTTCGGTTGGGACGGATGCGCACAACCGAGGGCATTTGCACTTTATGAAGTATGGTGTTAAAATTTTAAGGAGGGCATGGGTGAAAAAAGAAGAAGTTTTAAACACATATAGTTTGGAGGAGTTAAGAGATTTATTATGCGTGAAGACACATTAAAATCGCTTGAATACGACAAAATTATTAATAGACTTGAGTCTCTCTCATTTACGAAGGGTGGAAAGGAACTGAGTTTGAACCTAACCCCTTATGAATCCATAGATGAAGCAAAAGAGGCATTGAAGGAAACAACCGATGCAAAAAAATTTCTTGATGCTGAAGGCGATCTACCTTTTGTTGAATTTGTTGATATCGAGTCACTTTTCGAAAAGATAAAGGTTCTTTCGCTACTTACCCCGGAAGAAATGCTTCGAGTATCCGATGTACTTTCGGCGATTTCTGAGATTAAAGAAATTGGCGATTCCTATAGAGATTCGTATCCTGAGATTTTCAAATATACGATGCGTCTTTCGAATTTTGAAGACATTGTAAAAGCGATAAGGAAGGTTATCGGAAACGACGGGAAAATTGTTGATGATGCTTCCCCCCTTCTAAGCATAATAAGAAGAGAAATCAAAACAACATATCTTAGAATCCAATCCATACTTCAGGAAATACTTTACTCGAAAGAAAATGAAGATGCTATTCAGGACAAAATTATTACAAAAAGAAATGATAGATATGTGATACCAATACGGCTTAACTCAAAACCTTCTTTTAATTATGTAGTGCAGGGTGAATCTGGAAGCAGGCTTACACTCTTTGTTGAACCAATGGCTGTTGTCGAGTTAAACAATAAATTAGTTGAATTGTTCTCAAAGGAAAGAAAAGAAGAAGAGCGAATAATTCTCGAGTTAGAAGAAAGGATAAGAAACAAATTCAATGCGGTTTTCGAATCTTTAAATATTATTTACAAACTTGACTTTATCTTTGCAAAAGCAAGATTATCATCAGCACTAAAAGCAAGTGAGCCAATTATTGTTCCTGAACCATATCTTGAATTGTATGAGGCAAGAAATCCATTTATAAAGGATGATTTGGTAGTCCCAATCGACATTGAGGTAGGGGAAAATTTCAAAATGCTCATAATAACAGGTCCAAACACAGGCGGAAAAACCGTCACCCTGAAGACTGCTGGACTGTTAACGCTAATGGCAAAGGCTGGTATGCATATTCCTGCGATTTCAAATTCAAAGGTTGGATTCTTTAGAGAAGTATTTGCAGATATAGGCGACGAGCAAAGTATAGAACAAAATTTATCTACTTTTTCTTCTCATATGACAAGAATAATCGATATTATTAAAAATGCAACCGATAAAGATCTTGTTTTAATTGACGAACTTGGAGCGGGAACTGATCCCGAGGAAGGTGCCTCACTAGGAGTTGCTATCCTTAAGAAACTTTACGACATTGGCGCAACTTCAATTGTAACAACACATCATGGTAAGATAAAGGAATTTCCTTACAAATTTAAAGAAGCACAAAATGCATCTGTTGGTTTCGATGTTGATACGCTCTCGCCAACATATAAACTGTATATAGGAATTCCAGGTGAAAGCCACGCTTTGATTATTGCTGAGCGCCTCGGATTGCCTGAGGATGTTCTAAATGATGCTAAAAATGAACTTTCTTCAGATTTTATTGAAAAAGCAGAAATTGTAAGCAAAATGCATGAGGATAATAGAGCGATTGAGATGATGAGGAACGAAACAGAAATTGCAAAAAATGAGGCGTTGAGACTGAAGGAAACATATGAACAAAAATTAAGGGAATTAGAAGAGAGGAAGAGGCTTGAGATTAGAAAGGCATACGAAGAGGCGCAGCGAATTATAGACGAAACAAAAGAAAAGATGAATAAAATCCTTGAAAACCTTGATACATACATAAAGTCTCAAAAAGAGATACAGGAAATGAAAAAAGTCCTTAAGAATGAAGAAGCGAATCTTGAAGAACAAGAAGAAAAAGAGGAAATTAGAGAATTACATAAGGGCGAAGCTCCCCAGTTGCGAGAAGGTATGCTTGTTTATGTTCCTACATTTAAGGCACAGGGTATTGTTCTCCAGATAAAGAGTGACGAAGGGAAAGCGATTGTCCAGATCGGCGCAATAAGAGCAACACTTAAACTTTCAGATATTGAAGTAACTGGTCTTGAGAAAAGTGAAAAAACAAGAGAGTCAAAAGTGGAGTTAAAAAACCTTTTTGAGGAAGAAATCCCAATGAAAATTGATTTGCATGGTTATACTGTTGAGGAAGCGATTGACATACTTGACAAGTATCTTGACAAGGCATACTTACATGGTCTTCCATATGTCTTTATAGTCCATGGGAAAGGCACGGGTACTTTGAGGGAAGCGATAACACAGTATTTGAGGACGAATAAGCGAGTCGCTCGTTTCGAAATAGGAACCCCCTCAGAAGGTGGCATTGGTACCACGATAGTATTTTTCAAATGAAGTTTGTCTTTTTTGATCTTGAGACAACCGGCTTAAACAAAGACGATGAAGTTATAGAGATAGGAGCAATAAAAGTTGTCGATTTTGAAGTTGTCTCAACTTTTAAAACCCTTGTAAGACCGCGCAAGTTGCTGCCAAGATTTATTACAAACCTTACAGGTATAACGCAAGAAGAACTTGATAAGGCGCAGGATAGAGAGAAAATTAAAGAAGATTTTAAGAAATTTATTGAGGATGCAGTTCTTGTTGCCCACAATGCTTCATTTGATAAAGAATTTCTTGAGAGGTTCCTTGAAGAGAGAGTCCAAAACGAGGTCATTGACTCGCTTGAACTTGCAAGGCTAATATATCCAGAATTTAGTTCTCATAGTCTTGAGAAACTTGTAGCAACTTTAAACATTAAAAGAGAAAAAGCACACAGGGCGTTTAACGATGCTTTGATGCTGTACGAAGTTTTTAAAAAGATATTAGAAGAAAGTAAGTCCTTCTCAAATAAGGATATGAAACTCATTCACGAGATCATTGGAAATTCAAGGAATTTTGAATTTCTTTTCGGCGACTTTGAAAATGTCGAAAAAGGGACCTTGAATTTAAAAGAGTTTGATGCTCCCACCCTTACATTGCCTTTTAGGGAAAAGTCGAGTAAAACAAAGCCCGGAGTTTTTTATATTGAAAATAGTTCACTTGAAGATATCGCAAAACTAATTAGTAATGGAGGAAAATCGCTTGTTGTTGTTTATTCTGAAAATGTTATTGATAAAATTAAGGATAATCTTAAAGAGGGCAAAACTTTCGATGCAACTGAACTTGAAAATTTCATTTGTATTGATAGGTTGAATTACTACATCGATAATCCCGATAAAATTCCAGATGAGTTAAGAATTGACTTTGCAATACTCGCTTCTTATTTAATGAAAACACATGATTTTACTTTAAGTAGTGCACCGACTCATATACTTAAAAACAAAATAGTAAAGAACCTTTCAATATGTAAGAACAACGGCTGCAGTTTTAAAAGTGTTTGTCCTTTAATGCAAAAAAAGAATGAGATTGAAAATAGCGATTTTGTTTTTATGAAATATTCAAACTTTTTTAATAGCCTAAAAATTCTTTCTGATTTTAACTTCGACAGTATCGTCTTCTTAGAAGCCTATAGAATCCCGAAAGTTTTCTTGAGCCTTAAAGCGAACTTCTCAAGAAATGATGTAGAGATGATTGCAAATTTCGAAGAGGAAACCAAAAAGCAAGACATATTAACACTCTTTGATAATTTTGAGAATTTGTCTAAGGAATCGAGAAATGAATTATTTTCAAGTATAACTAATTACGATGTTTTGGATCTTTCAGAAAATATTTATCGTAATGGAAACGATTCTGTATCTCTAAATTTCTCCTACCCCGTAAGAGTGTTTTCGAAAGTACCGAATATCGCAAGTTCGATTAATTTCATAAGTAATTACTTTACTTTAAAGGGTGATAATCCAATAGAAAGATTTACAGGGCTTAGAGGTCAAATCGAAAAGAAGGAAGAGGACTCAAAGGTTATGAGTATAATTCCTCTTTTTATGCACGCTCCAAATGCGGATGAATTTCTTCGGGAATTTTTTGACTTGTATGAGCCATTCTCTCACATAAAACCTGTTCTTTTCATCTTTGAAAACAGAATTCAGTTGAACACCGTGAAGATGGAATTAAAAAATAAGTATCAGTGGATCGAAGAGTCCTTATCCAAAGAAGACGGCACCGTTGATTTTATTACCTATGAATTTCCTGTAAAAAACAAGTTTAAATTGATTTTCGTTGTTAAATTACCGATGAATATAATTAATGCAGATGAAACCTATGCAATGTATTACCTTAAAAACTTCGTAAAAGATAACCTGCAAAAGGAAAAAAGTTCGGTTTTTTATTTCGACGGAAGGCTAAAGGATAAAAACTTTATTGTCAAATACGAAGATGCGTTTCTATCTACCCCAATGCTTTTAGAAAAGAAAGAAAATCTAATTCAATTCGTAAAGAAATATATTAGTACTTAAAAGAACTTTTACCTATAAATTCTCGTAAAATTGAAGTGGGCGGAACTTCATCCGAAGAAAGTGGCAATACATGATTTAGGAAATTAAGAAGCCTCAAAGCCTCAGCATACTCCTTTTCTTTATATTCAATTGCCCTTAATGGCACCTCTGCGAAATTTCTCAGAATTGGAAGTTCGTAAATGAGGGCAGAGTTGAACATAACATCCGCATTCTCCTGGTATGGGAATATGTATTTCTCTTCAGCCGCAATAACATCTTTCCATCGTTTTAGATTTTCCGAAGCCTGGATTCCTCTAAAATGAACATCTCTTACAATTCGCCTTATGAGTCTTGTGTCTCTTGTAGGAATGCGGTTAATGTTGTCTATGTTTACCTGAGAAAGTGCGCTTACATAGATTTTGTATTTTGTCTTGTCATTTACATCCTTAGTCAAAACTGGATTTAATGCGTGTATTCCTTCTATTATTATCAATCCGCTTTCATCTATTCGGACTTTCTTTCCTTTTTCTCTTTTTCCTGTAATGAAATTATATTTAGGAATTTCAACTTCTTCGCCTTGAAGGAGTTTATTTATATGCTCCTGTAACAGCTTATAGTCAGTTGCTTCTAATGAGTCGTAATCTGGGTTGCCTTCCTCGTTTAACGGTGTTTTTTCCCTTTCAACGAAGTAGTTGTCTGTTGAAATTATGTATGGTTTGAAGCCAAGGATTCTTAAATGTATATCGAGTTTTTTTGCAAATGTTGTCTTACCTGAGGAACTCGGTCCTGCAATGAGAATTACCTTAGATTTCCTTTGAAGAATTTGTTCTGCAATTTCGGATATCTTTTTCTCATGAAGAGACTCTTGCATTTTTATAATGTTTGATATTCGTCCGTTTATGATACTTCTATTCAGTTCTCCAACAGTTCTTACATCAAGTAAATTCGCCCACTTTTTGCCTTCATTAAATGCTTCAAGCAGCCTTTCATAACGAGGAAGCGTATTTAAGACATTTGGGTTTTTTCTATCTGGAAGTAAGAAGAACAGCCCACCGTTTACTCTTACTATATCAACAACTTTTAACATTCCTGTAAAAGGCACTAGTGGTCCTGCAAAGTAAAGGTAAATTCCGTCAAGTTCATAAAGTGAAATAACGTCCTTTGCAAGATATTCAATTGTTTGTATATCTTCAAATCTGCCTTCTTTTTCAAGTTTTCTTATTGCGGTTTCTTTTGTTAAGTCATATTTTCTAATGGGCTTGTTTTCTTTTATTAAATTGAAGAACTGCTCTTTGAGTTTATTTACAACTTCGTTAGAGCTGTTTTCGATTTCTCCGTAAAGGGCTTCGCCTATTGAATGCATTATTGTGAGTCTATGCTCTTTAGAAACTTTCTTCAGTGCAACCGTTGCAAGAAATGCTATACTTCTTTCATAGGTTCTTCTTCCCTCTCCCTCTGTTACCGGAAGAAGTTCAATACTTCTTACTTCCTCGACTTCATCGAGGAATCCCATAATCTGATTGTTTACAATAGCGCAGGTATATGGATAATCTACATGCTCTATTTCAATAATCTTTTTGCCCATAGCATTGAAATTATATTGATTTTTTGGAAAAACACAAATTATGCTTTGAAATGGCTACTCTATTATGTCTTTAAGATTTGTAAATTCGCTAATCTTTTTTACTGCATCAACTGCCAATTTGTTTGTTACATGTGTATATTTCATTGTTGTGTTAAGGGAACTGTGCCCTAAAAGTTCCCCTATTGTTATCGGGCTAATGCCTGATTCAAGGGCAAGGGTTGCAAATGTATGCCTTAATTTATGGGGAGTAATTTTCTTTTGAATGTTTGCTTCCTTTGCGTACTTCTTAACCATAAGTTGAATTGTTAAAGCCGAAAATTTCGTATGTCTTTTAGTCTCGAACAGATAGTCTGAATAATGAGGCTCTTTTAGATGCCTCTGTAAAATAATAGATAACTCTTCTGTTATTGGGACAAATCTTTCCTTATCACCTTTTCCTTTGATTCTCACATAATTTTCTTCAAGGTTTACATCTTCAATTCTAATATTAATAAGTTCACCAACACGAACGCCTGTATAGATAAGAAATGAGATTATTGTAAAATCTCTTTTGTTCTTCTTTACGACCTCTAAGAACCTTTTTACTTCGTCTCTTGTTAGAAATGTTGGAAGTGTCTTCGATGTTTTTGGAGGGTCTAATGTTTCAAATTCAATGTGGAGTTCCTTTTTGAGGAATTTTGCAAAACTCCTTAAAATCAAAGTTTGAGTTGCTCTTGTGTTTTTTGAAATTTCTTTCTTAAGGAAGTATTTTTGAATCGACTTCGAATCCGGCACATCAAAATCTTTTAAAAAATCTCTAATTATATAAAGATAGTTTTTAATGGTAAGAGGTGAATAACCTCTCAGCATCATATGCATAGAAAATTCATGGAGTACATTATCTTTGTCAAATTTAACTTCCATACTTTAAATTATACCAGAAAAAAATTTTAAATTGCCTTTGAGTTAACGCAATATTTCTTGACTTAAATTAGTAATGTGATATAAATAATTATCATGAATGAGTTTATTGGCATAGATTTAGGTGGCACAAAGATATTTGGAGTAAGGCTAAACGGAAATTACGAAGTTGTTGCAAGTAAGAGGATTCCTACAGGTGATGTAAACTCTCTTGATTCAATAATAAAGAATGTTTTAGAGGTTATAGATTACCTTAAGAAAGATACCGTAAAAGGAATAGGAATTGGAGTTGCTGGTTTTATTGATTTTAAGTCAGGTATAATTCATGGGTCTCCGAACATTCCTGCCTTAAGCGAAGTGAATTTTAAGAAAATAATAGAAGATAAGATTGGAATTCCGGTTTCAATTGATAACGATGCTAAAACTGGTGCACTTGCAGAACTGTATGTGGGAAGTGGAAAAA